>Ga0214479_100579_pt1 | contig 20367 bp, 14 predicted proteins | sample M1_20Mar14CPVII9_5_FD_165054 | JGI IMG/M metagenome (GOLD analysis project Ga0214479, IMG submission 165054) | Marine eukaryotic communities from Monterey Bay, California, United States - M1_20Mar14CPVII9sort6BwellE14 | ecosystem: Environmental > Aquatic > Marine > Unclassified | place: USA...
AAATTGAAATTTTATGAGAAGGTACAGTTAAAAAACGCGTTTGAGGGGGACTATGTCCGCGGAGCTGCGCCCGCTGCACATAGTCTTCGCAGAGGAGGGGGCAAAGGGACGCCCCCTCCTCCGCACCTCCACCCCAGCTGATTGGGGGTTGTCTAATTAGTGGTTGCCTCCCTTACATCACTTGGCATGGCTGTGGAAGGCTCCCTGGTACCACTGGCGAGATTTCGAGCCCCTACATATGCCAGATCGCCATGTGCTGCAGGTCAACCAAATGGCAATAAATTGAGAGACTTGAGATGCAAAGATACCATTTAGACTCATTTTTCAAGTGGGACTCGCTCACAGGGGTTTGAGATAGGTATCTGACCGATAGTGTAGTTGTGTAGAGCATGAGCAGAGCTTTCCGAAACACCGCCACTTTTGATCTGAGGTTGATTCCCTGCAGAGGTACAGTGGCCAGAAGTTGGCCTATTGGAAATTGGGCTCTAGCCAGAGCCCATACTTGGAGTCCTGTTAAGTGCGTTAATATTTCCTTCATAGGATGTAATAGCTGAGTCAACCATGTTACCGTCATTATCCAAAACCGTCTCCTCGTTTGTAGCTGGTAAAGGATTTCCAATGGTGCTCATACTCTTAATGATATGTTGTCCATTATGCTTGCATGTAAGTCGCCCAAAAACTTGGCTCGCATAAATAAAAGGTGTCTGGGACTTATATGATCTTCCAAAGAAGTCTCCTGGGTGTTTATGTTGCCATATCTTATTTGCTCGTTCTAGCACCCCACTAGGAACTTTATTGCTAACTGCCAATGATGCTGCCGATTTTGCATGGCGTTTAGTAAGCACACTTTTCAAGTTTATCGCGGTCTCTCCATACCAAAAGCGTGCTGCAATACCTCCGAATTTTCCATAAGGGCTTATAGACCATGGTAATAAGGCTTGATTTCGAGTTATTAAGTCTCCAATGATTTCGTCTCCTGATAATGTAACATGAGTCTTGGGATCTGTGCCTCCTCTGTCTCGATTGAACTTCCCCTTCTCACAGTCTAACAATTGCAATGCTATTCCATTTAATTGAGCGCTTGTTAAGTCGGGTTGGGAAAGTTCTCTGTCTGACAGAGCTTCGGCTGCTTGACTCATTGTAATATCAAATCCAATTCGTCGTAAAGGAGATCTAAAATATGATTCTCCAGTATTCTTGTTAACAGGGAATGACAAGTCGAAAGGTTTAATCTGTGTATTTGACAGGTTAAAGATTAGCCCTGGTTGTTCATTCTCTACTTCACTTGGTTTGTCAATAAGTTTAACTAATGGTAATAACTCATTCATGATAAATTTCTCACTATCATCTCTCCAATTGTCGTGCATCTTATCTTTCTTACATGGTGCACATTTGAAAAGGTGGTCCCCAAATATATCGAATGGTTTCTTACACTTGGGGCATATTAGGTTGGTATCAGAATGGTAGAGGGGGATTCGTAACTTCCTTTTCAGCATGATTGTAAATGTTTGGTTGTCAATTCTATTCTTTTCGTTGATACGTGGTAAGTCTAGTAATCCTTGGGCTAAGTTTGGATGTAATATATCAGTGAAGTTGGCTAGGCTGCTTCGTTGTTTGAGTAGTTTCCATGAATATTGAATATATTCTCTTGTCTTAGTTCCTACTTCTTCTTTGATTCGTTCTCGGCATGTGTTAATGGATGATCTATTGATGAAGAATGCTCGTCTATTATCGACTTGGTCACTGACGCATATTCTTTCAATTGAAGGTAAGTATTTGTAGAAGAGTTGAAATATTTTAGAAGTAGATGATTCAGGATTTGACCAAAGTGTTAGGATTGAAGATGGTAGTTGTACTGTGGGATTATTATGACCTACCCATACGCCATTGTTGATATAGCCAAGGCATCTTTTGATGTTAACGACGAAAGAAGGGATGGCTGTGGCTCGTGGGTTTTGAATGCCTAATCCACCATATTTAGTTGCCATCGATGCCATGAAAATTGAAGCGTCAGGAATAGAAGGTACTCCTGATAAGGTTGATAACAAGTTATTGGTCATATTGTCGAATCGATGACTCATAGGGCTTTCCCATATATCCCAGTACTCGGGTGATGGATGAGAAGTATGACATATCACATCGCTTGCAAAGAGGTGTGTCATTTTGGTTGCTGTGCAAGTCCTAAAGACTTGGAGGATAGTTTGATGATCTTCTAAGCCATCCAATAGGCGTAGGGCACTCGACTCGGCCTTATTCATTTGCTTGGAGTGGTATTCTTGGCAAAAGGCTGTGTTACCTATTGGGGCTCCCAACACTCTCAGGCCGTCAGTTACTTCATGAGGGACAATTGTTTTATCCTCGCGCTTCTTTCTTGAATAGGTTGCAATTGCAGACTGTAGATCATCTGCTAGTAGGTTCTTGACAATATCGGATGAATCTTGTAGTCTTGTGACTAGACTTGAATTTGACGTGCTAGTCATAATCTTGGTCTTCTCGGTGTTCATGAAGCCACCAAGTTCTTCACCATACATTTTAAACTTGTCGAGGAAGAATTTAACATCCTCTAAGGGAACTAAAGCATTCACATCATCAATGTATGCCATTGTGATTGACACTCCTCCATTATCATCGTCAAGTGTTTCACCTTCGTTTAATCTATCTTGTACTCGCTTGTTTAAGTCTTTGTAAACTTTCTTAAGTATTACTCCAAGAACCAAAGCTCCAAATATTGGTGAGATTGGGCATCCTTGTGAGAAACCTTCTTCTACTGCAAGTTCAAGCCAAGTTCCATCCTCTCGTTTAGCAAATACTTTACCGAAGTCATCATATAACAAGTCTGCAAAAGGCTCCAAGATTGGGAAATGTTCTTTGATGATTCTTCTCAACTCTTCACGAGATACTGCATTGAACATATTTCTTATATCTATTGATATTAAAGCTCGACTTGGCAATTCAAGATTGTCTTCTGGCTTACTAATGAACTTCTCTACCCCCATTCTCATTGTGTTTGTGATGATATCAATCCCTCCACTGATTCCAACGGCATAATTGAATGGAAGTAAGTATGTTGCAAAGTCACTTTTGAACTTGTTAACTATAAGGGATGCTGTGATTCGACGAATTGCAGCTGGTATACCTAGCGGTCTCAACTTAGTTAGGTCATTTGCATCTTTCTGTAGTGCCACGAGATATGTTGTTCTTATAAGTTCAGTTATAGCCGGTGGGAGGTGACCTTGTGCTACAAGTGTAAAGAATGAAGCAATGTTTTGAGTCGCAACTGACTTATCTCGTCTGTGTTCTTTCTTTCTTTTCTCATTATTTCGACGTCTTGCTAGTTTGATGAAGAGATCTAATGAATCGACCTGTATACCTGGAGCTTTATGTCGTCGCAATCTCATTAAGTGATCCATAACTTCCTTTGGTGTGAATATTATCTTCTTACTATTCGTTCTAGCTGCACATCGAGTTGTCATATTCGCACCTCTTCCTTTCCTTTGACCTCTGATATTTAATTGTAATGACTTTGGGAATAAATTTTCAATTATTGGGATATTGCCTTCATTAAGTGGTGCAACACCGAGGTCACTAGCAAGTCGTTTCTCACATGCTCTAAAGTTGTCTTCGTTTGCTGCTTCTTGGGCGCATTTGACCTTATCAGGTGGAGATGAGATGTAACTTCGTCTACTACGACTTCTTACTTGGCATGATTCACTATATAATTGTTCTAATTGACCTGATCTAAATAATCTAATTCTGTGTAATACTAACTTTCTAATGGATTGATCTTTCTTTTTATTATTAGTATTGGATGAATAGGGCTTCGGCGCTAAAATGAGTTGTTCAAAGATAAATGGTAGCTTCCAAAGGTGTTCATATTGGTAATCGAAGTCGTCTACTAATTCCGACTTGAATGATTCTTTCTGACTTTCGACGCATACTGCCAATACATCTTCGAAAAGATTTACTACTGTATCTTCTAATTCATATTTGACTTTGGCTATTAAGGATTGTCTGAAATTTGGAGGTGTAGGTTGAAAGTTTGCTAACCATTGTAGGCCTGAATCCCAATGGTTAAGTGTTGCAGTTTGAACTGGAGGATATAAAGTTTTCGTAGCTAATTGTAAGTTTCCCTCACGTCTTGTTGTTACATGTTTAGTTTTAATATGGCGTTTCAAGTACCCATCCGATATGGCGATATGATCATCACACTGACGGCACAAGTAGATACCTAGCGATTCTAATTCTAGGTCTTTTAATTTGTATAAGTCTTCTCTATGACATTTGAGAAGATGATGTTTCAAGGAAGTTTTCGAATCCATGCCACGTGGATTTTCTGCCCTTTCATTTTGTGTGCAACAAGTGAAAGGGCAATAAAGTTTAGTAGTGTACACCGCCACGAGCTTCTTCCGCTGAGCCCTCAAGCGTTCCTAATAAAGCGATAAGTGTCGAAGGAGTTCCATCCCAAGTAATTAAGAAGTTGTAAAGATCTAGTTTCTTGGAGGGGTGACACATTTGACGTGCACAAGTGACGAGTGGATGATTATGCCACTTTTGGATGTTTTCATTAACACTATACCATTGGATAGACTCTACATCAGGAGGATCAATAATTGTAACCTCGGCACGTTGACCTGCATATAGCTTTGTTGGTAAATATCGATAAGCCGACTTCATTGACTCTATGTCTTTAAATGCTAACACCATAGCGTTTGGAAGTTCACGAGGATCATTACCTGATGGAATATATGCTGGAGTGATACTGATTACATTATCAGTCCAATAAGGTCCTAGTTGCTCATTCATCCATTCTGCCAATCCCTCAGAAGTTTCATAAGGAGGCACCCTAACACCAATCCCTAACGTAATATGAGTAATGTTCCTAGTTGGAGGGGTACCAGTCAAGTTGGTTGGTAATTGAATATTGTTATTCAGGTTGATATTATTGTTGGTGTCGGTATCAGCATGTTCTACGGGAGACATCTCACGTTTATTACCCGACATAGTTGTTTTCATTTCGACATCCTTATCTATTCCATTTGTTGATGATTCATTAACATGAACTGATTGACTTTCGCTACCATGTGAGGATTGAGTGTAGTCGTCATCCTTTAACTCTTCATTGACATATTCATCATCATACTTTTGATTATCCATTGTAAGTCCATATGAAGCGATGATATTGTTAACCCATTCGAAACGAATGTCTCGATCTGTGATTGCTTCACTACTATCTGATAATTGGAATGTTTCAATATGAAGCATGATCTCTTCAGCTATTTGTTTTAAGTGTGGGCGCTCATTAATATATGATTGACGACTGTTTGAACCTTCCCGAGCTAGACGATGTAAGAAAACAAAGTCTGTGGAGCCTGTCGTAAATACACTTACAAATCCTTTGTCTTTCCGTTTACTAATTTTACCACGGCCCTGGAATAGATGTTTCTGATTCTTCAATAGTTCCACACTTTCATTTGTAGCTGACAATGGAGTATTCATTTGTAATTTAGTAATGTCTTCCACTACTACGATATCGCCGAAAAACTCATTTAAGTAGTCCAATGCTTCACGTTCATCCTTAACCTCCGAAACAAATCCAAAGAATGTACTCAAATGGACAAGCAACAAAAGAAGACTGTGTAAAAGCTTGGCAATTATATCAAACGTATTTAGGGGAGATAAAGAGTTCACAGAGGGATAAAGCTGCTGCATTCACCGATGAATATCGGTACTATTAGCACAATCTGGTTAAAGAGGGATATTGTTACGCCTGTTGCAACCATACCATGTCTTCTAATCTTTACTTAGTAAATATTATATCTACTTCTCATTTAGCCACAAGATTAGCCTCCTCCTTCTCCATTGATTCAGTTTTACAATACTCTAGCATGGAATTTACCTCGTCAAGCATGAACAGACCCAGTTTGTGTCTCCATCTTGTTCCATATCTATATGTTCCCCGACTTGATTTAGATATACTATAGCTTTATCGGGGTCTCGTAATCGTGCCATAAAATTACCTAGGTATAGATACCCAGCGGCAATGATTGAGATAGGGAATCCACTAATAGTATCGATAATCATCTCGTGCAAAAGCAGCTTTATCCCGCTGATCACTCTTAATCTCCCCCAAGTATTCTTGATAGGATCTTAATGCCTCCATATAATCATCTTTTGTTGCATATCCAACTGTGTACATCTCTTGGATCTCCTCTAAAGAGTTGTTCTGTCCACTTCTTACTGCAATCATGAAGTGTTTCAATGCCCTATCATAATTGCCTGCATTTGCCTCCTTAATACCAAGAGCGCACCTTGCTATTTCATTCCCTCCCATAGCTGCTACCTCATAATAATGCATAGCCTTCTTCTTGTCAACTCCCACTCCTCTGCCAGTATAATATGCAGTGCCAATGTTGAAGTAAGCCATAGCATGTCCAAGTTTCGCCGCTCGAACGAATAGTTCTAATGCCTTGATAATCTTGTGAACAACCGCATGTCCCATTATCATAATCAATTGCTAGATTGAAGATTGCATTAGGATCATTAGCCTCCACCCGTTCCTTCATTCTTTTGATTGCTTCCTTTTCAGAATAAGGCGTTGGAATTCTACAAAATGCACATTTTTTATTGTCAACTTCATTGCCTTGGTTATCATAGACAGGCGCATAAACACATCCATTGCATATAACTTTGCCACAGCATGATTGATATCTATACCCTGTATGAAGTGAGGGCAATCGAAGGAAACAAATTGGGCAGTCATCCTTCGGTGGTGGTTGCTTAAATAATTTTTCATCTTGTAACTCTGCAGCAATTCTAAGTTCTTCATTATGTTTCTCAGTTGCTAGTCGGATATGTTCCTCACAATCTTTCTTATGCTTCTTCTTGTGCACCTTTTTACATACGGCATTGCAATACGTTGCTACTTTACACTTGTTGCATATATTGTTGACATCACTACCCTCTTTGCCACAATTGGCACATACCGGTACTACCACATCATCTTTATCTTCGGTGTTCATATTGTTTAACTTATCTATCACATCACACACATCATCACTAGATTTTGATTCACCGTCATTATTTTCGTTAGATGTGCTCATCATATACACTTTATCATGTCGAGTGTACAATGCTCTTTAGAGTTCAATATCTCGAATAATACCGATGATACCGAGGTGCTATGTATTGCTTATATATGCTTGGTATGATATGTCTATGCTTGCGTCTATGCTATATATGTATAAATCTTTTTATGTCTCAGAAGAGACTAAGAACTTCTTGAAAGATTAATGCATACAATACTCTCTTTACCTCGACTATCAAACTAAACTACTACCCAGCTAATCCAATCTTTTATACTCTTCTAGTGTATTGGTGATTGTATTCAGGGATAGATGGAGATAGGTAGAAGAATGCCGTCGTACCTAGTGTACACTAAAAAATAAAAATAGTAGAAAATGCAATGTGAATAAAAGGCGATAGAACGAAACCCCCCTAAAGTAACTTAACAGCATCTCCAATTGCAAATCAATATCTCTCACAACACTTGCTTTGGTATACAACAAATAATCATTTGATTGGTATTTGAAGCTATTTTAATTGTTGGCACTAGTTGTGAAACTTTGGCGTTATTCATTCCTTTACAAAAAAAAGGACACATCTTATGTGCACTTTTAACTCCAAGGTTGCTTGTTAACCATTATATGCTCTACTGTACAATCTGAATCTGATCAATCAATCAATAATAGAAGGGGTAGTCTATACCATCTATTATCAAAGGGGTTTATTATATCGATAACAACTAGGATACCTTATCAGCATTGCAACACTAGAATTGGTATTAAAAAAAAACATCATGGGCATTAGTATTAGTAACCTGATATCATATGATATAGTAGTATCAATAACAGTAGCATCAATCGTATTGTTAGTAGTATGGTTTATAATGAGGGGTTATAAAAACTTTTGTGAACATCATAAAAAGCTATTCAAACAGCCTCCACCGGAAGAAGATTGTCCAATTTGTTTCCTCAGATTACCTACGATGCTAACAGGGCGTAAATATTATTCGTGTTGTGGACAGACAATATGCAGTGGGTGCTCGTATGCACCCGTTTATGATAACCAAGGCAATAAAGTTGATAATCAAAAGTGTCCATTTTGTAGACGTCCAACGCCTCATACAGTTGAGGAGATACTTAACAGATTGAACAAAAGAGTGGAGGTCGATGATCCTATTGCAATATACAATCTAGGAAATTACTATTCTCGTGGGGAGGGTGCATATGGATTTCCGCAGGATTATAGCAAGGCATTAGAACTATGGCATCGGGCAGGTGAACTTGGTTGCACTGAAGCATATTGCAGTATTGGTTATTCATATTTACGAGGCGAAGGAGTAAAGGTTGATAAAAATAAGGCGAGGCATTACTTTGACTCTGCTGCTATGATGGGTGACGTAGTTTCAAGATACAGTCTAGGTTTCAGTGAGGATAGTAAAGGGAACATGGATAGAGCATTAAGGCACTTCCTGATTGGAGTGAAGAGTGGGCATATTGATTCTTTGAACGGCATCCAAAAATTATACTCAAATGGACATGCAACAAAAGACGATTACAAGAAAGCATTACAATTATATCAAGCATACTTGGATGAAATAAAGAGTGCTCAGAGGGATACAGCTGCTGCTGCCAATAAGAGGTATCGATATTATTAGTACAATCTGATTGTAGATCGTTACAATTTGTGCCATTTTATATCTTGTCTACTACTAATTTAAATACCTATTTCATTTAGCCACAAGAGAAGCCTCCTCCTTCTTAATTGATTCAGTTTTACAGTAATCTAGCGTAGAGTTTACCTCGTCAAGCATTGAATGGACCAAGTTTGTATCTTTATCTTGTCAGCTCTTTTCACTATCTCTTTACTTTGGCTCTTTCCTATATTCTAATAATAACGATATAGATCATCGTATGCAGCAGCTTCATCCCTTTGAGCACTCTTTATCTCACCCAAGTACGTTTGGTACGATCGTAATGCTTCCATATAATCATCTTTTGTTGCACGTCCATGTAGGTACATATCTTTGATCTCCTCCACAGAAAACGGACCCAGTTTGCGTTCCATATCTATATGTTCCTCAACTGATTTAAATTTAGATATACTTTACTATCGTTGACGGGATCTCGTAATCGTGCTATGAAATCACCTAGGCATAGATACCCGACAGCAATGTTGACATCATAAACCTAATCGGTTACGTTATTGCTACTTCTTCAGTAGTAACGAAACTCCTCATCAGCCGCAGCAGCTTCATCCCTCTGTGTACTCTTAATCTCTCCTAAATAATCTTGATAGGATTGTAAAGCTTTTGTATAATCTTCCTTTGTTGCATATCCTTCTGAATATAATCCTTTGATAACATTTAAAGATTCGTCATATCCACTCCTTACTGCAATCATGTAATTTTTCAAAGCCCTGTCAAAGTTGCTTGCATTCTCCTCATCAACACCTAGATTGTGCCTCGCTACTACACTACCACCAATAGCTGCTAGCTCATAATAATGATTTGCCTTCTTCTTGTCAACTTCTACTCCTTCACCACGGTCATAAGCATAACCAATATGGAGATAAGATGCAGCGTTACCAAGTTTTCCTGCACGATGATATAGTCCTAATGCCTTGGTATAATCTTGTGGATATCCATATCTTCCATCTCTGTAATAATTTCCTAGATTGTGCATTGCAAAGGGATCCCCTACCTTCATTCGTTTCTTTATCCTTTCCAATGACTCTTCTCTCGAAAAAGGTCGTGGTGTTCTGCAAAATGGGCACTTTTTATTATCAACCATATTGCCTTGGTTGTCATATAGAGGTGCATGTATGCATCCACTGCACACTACCTTACCACAGCACGTTTGGTATTTATAACCAGTCTCAATTGTGGGCATGCGTAGGAAGCAAATAGGACAATCTCCAAGTTGTGGCGGTGGTTGTTTGAACAATTCTATATCATGTAACTTTGCAGCATGCTCAGCAGCAACTCTGACATGTTCCTCACATTGTTTCTTATGCTTCTTTTTATGCACCTTTTTACATACGGCGTTGCAGTACTTCACTTGTTTACACTTGTTGCATATATTATTGGCACCCTCCTTGCCACAATTGGCACATACTGATGTATCATTAACTTCATTGTCAACCGTGCTCATCTTCTCTAACTTTCCAATCACATCACATACATCATCACTGCCTTTGCAACTATCGGTACAAATCTTATCGGACGTGCTCATCATATATAACTTGCTGTTATGATGCAAGTGTATACCGTTCTTTTGTATTTCAATATCTAATGATACCGATGTAACGAGCGTATTGCAGCTGTGGCTAGAGTATGCTTTTGCAGGCTTTTGCTATTTTGTGTCTCCCACAAAAACTTCTATATATATGTAATATATCACGTCGGTAATCAAACTAAACTCACACCAACTGAATCCGATATTATCAAGACCCCTTTCTGGGTGATTTGGGTTTATTATTATGGATAGTAAAAGAGATTAAATGCCGTCAATACTCTCTTCACTAGAGACTAGTGTCGAGCCTATGTACTGGTGGATAAAGTAAGACGTTCTATCGCCATTTTATTAGTGCATTTATTTCAACTCAACTCTATCTCACGTCAGTTTTGTAATAGGCTTGTGTCTGGCGCCGATAGCAAAGCAAATATCCAGATAACACCTACTTTAGTATTGACGATTGCCATAAGAGCCGAATTGCAATATCAATAACTCTCACAATAAGATGGCATAGTCATTTGGCGCTACTTTGATTGGCAGTAGTGTGAAATTGCGCTCGTTAAGGTATGTACATACCTTATAACAGATTGAAACCACTGATAGCTCAAAATATACGTTCTGATAGTACAATATATATCAATACTAGAAAGGGGTTAGTTTGCATTATCTTCTTGATAACAACTAGGATATCCTATCAACATATTGTATTGTATAAAATATCAAAATTACATCAAACATGCAAACAAATGATGTCAGTAGTATTATCAAACTGATCCCGGATATATCAGTCTCAATAGTATTAGCATCAATCGTATTATTGCTAGTATGGTTCATACTGAGTGTTAAAAATATTAATACAAACAATGAACACTTTAAAGAACTCTTGAGAGATGCGGCTGAATTACATGATGAAATGTTGTTCAAGCAGAAACACGACGAGGAACTATTTAAACAACCGCCACCGGGGGGGGATTGTCCAATTTGCTTCCTACGATTACCAATACTCCGTACGGGGTATAAATATTATTCGTGCTGTGGAAATATTATTTGTAGTGGGTGTGTTTATGCACCTGTCTATGATGACCAAGGCAATGAAGTTGATGGAAAGACGTGTCCTTTCTGTAGAACTGAACTGCCTGAATCAGATGAAGAGGATATGGCAGAAAGACTAACGAAACGAATAGATGTGAAAGATCCTATTGCAATACACGATCTTGGATGCTGTTATCGAGATGGGAAACATGGTTTTACACAAGACCATGTCAAGGCATTAGAACTCTTTCACGAGGCGGGAGAGCTTGGACACACTATAGCACATTGTAATATTGGATATGCATATGAGGTTGGACATGGGGTTGAAGTTGATATGAAGAAAGCGAATCAATACTATGAGTTATCAGCTATTGGGGGATGTACACAGGCAAGGTATAATCTTGGCAACATGGAGGTAGAAACAGGCAATATGGATAGAGCACTGAAGCACTTTATGATTGGAGCAGAGAGTGGATATAATGATTCTTTAAAGGGGATCCAAGAACTATATACAGACGGATACGCAACAAAAGAAGACTACACAGAAGCATTACAGTTATATCAAACATATTTAGGTGAGATTAAGAGTGTTCAGAGGGATAAAGCCGCCGCTGATGACGAAGGTAATCGTTACTATTAATTCCGTCATAACCAATGTTTATTGATCTTTGGTCATATCTTGGTTAATATTTATTTAGTACCTACTCATTTAGCCACAAGCGAAGCCTCCTTCTTCTTCATTGATTCATTTTGACAGTATTCTAGCATGGAATTAACCTCATCAAGCATTGAATGAACCCAGTTTGTATCTCCATCTTGTTCCATATCTATATGTTCCTCAACTTGATTAAGATATACTATAGCTCTGTCGGGATCTCGTAATCGTGCCATGAAATCACCAAGGCATAGATACCCGGCGGCAATGTTAATGTCATTCTTACATCCAGCCTTTTCACACTTTGCTTCTAGATGCATGGCCGTTTCTATTGCCTCAATTAGAGTTTCTGCTGCTTCTTTTGGCGGGGGTAGAAGATGCGCTCTTCTAGTACGCATTGCATATTTGTGTCTAGTACTAATCGCCATACCTAAATGATAATGTACTCGGGCATCGGCCGGATTTAGGACTGCCGAATATTGTAATGACTCCACTCCTTGACATATCTCATTCCACCGTTCATCTGAAGGGTCATTACTATCCCCTTGCATTAAGTGTACACCAAGCCAGTAAAGTTCACTATTGGTAGGATCGATATCCCTTGCAAGACGAAGGAAGGGAAGGAGCTTATCCCTATTCATCTCTTTTGCAACAGATTGCAATCTCATTGCACTCTCGATTCCCCACGTATTCTCCTCTACTGAGACCTCTTTTGGTCGTCGAGCAGTGAGGAATATGACAAGGATATCTCTGATACCACTTGTTGTGGGAGCCCCTGCATGTCGTTGTGTTGTTTTGTGTACTATTGCATGTCCTGGGGCGTTTGGTCGTTGAATATAATCATCATCGTCCCCGACTGTAAGTGCCTCAAAGAAGGTGCCACCTAAGGAAGTGCATAATGTAAGGATTAGTTAATGAACGATGAAACTGAAACGTGTTGTTAATCGAAATATCTAGAGCTTACCACCAGTAAAGCCATTCACATCTTGATCTTGATGTGCATTAAGAGCAATGTTGACAGAGTAGATGCCTCCGTCTTGATGCTATGCATGGATAGGATTTATTATGATGAGAAAAGAAGAGATAATCAAAAGAGAGGAGGCAACTATCATCTGCTAAGGCCGACTTACCAAAGGTTGAGATGCTCCTACACGTCCAGCGGCTCTTGCCTTCTCACCATTATATCGAACTAGGATGGAATCATATACACATAATGATCCCTGCGGGGGTATATGATTATCAGACTCTTGACCGATCGTAGCACGAACTAATGGATATATCTTTTCATTTAGGATTGTATCAATCCTCGTCTTGAGGATTGGATTGGCTGCACATAGGTCATCGAGATGCACTTCTGAATTGCCTATTTTTGTGGATATGTATAAGAGGGGAACACAGATGGTTAGTGGCACATCATATCAGACATAAGCAGCAACACATCAATCAATCGTTTCTCACCTTCGTACTGCATGGTATATCGACTAGTCTGTACTCCTGCTGCCCTAGCAAAGTGTCTATTAGCAGCATCCGTCAAGATTGCAATATCCTCAGTACTAAACACTGGTACATCTCCCACCGTTCGTACAGCCACATTCTTCTCAACTGCTGATGTAATGTACTCATACTCCGGCAAACTATACTGTCCTTGTTGCAAAACACTCCTATCCTCAACAGCAAGAGATGAACGTATACTACCACACTCTGCCCACTGATCAATAACACTTAAGGCCTTATTATATTGTCCCATTCGTGCGGATGTATCAGCCAAGGCATTTAAACAGATTGTTAAATCTTGAATGCCATTCACTCCTGCCTTGACTGCTGCACTTTCTAAGTGAGCTGATTGTTCTAATGCTTTTGATATTTGTGTTAGGTATGTGCTTTCATCAATCATGCCATTATTGCTCTTGTCTTCCTCACTACTACTTGCTTGTTCTAATAAAAGCCGTTGTTCAACATCCATCTTGGCTTTAAGTGCCGTGGCCAATTGAAAATAAACACGTGCATCAGTCTGACATAATCTTGTTGCCTTTTCAAGATTATATATTGCCTTATTTGCATAACTTAATTGTTCATGTAAATCAACTCCTCCTTCATTCGACGACAGATTATCATCATTATTAGTCATGCGACCTAAATAATCAAATCCCAACCATAAATAATTCTCATGTGATGTAATATCAATTATTCCTGCCAATGTTACATATTTTACTCGATCTTCTCTAAATTTAGCATAATTTCGTAGACGATAGGAACGTTCTTCTGCTGGAGCTTCGTGGTGTGGGGTATCGTCTCCTTCCTCACCTACTTGTTGTTGTGGATCATCTTGCTGATGTTGTTGGGATGAAATATCATGATGTTTTGTAGTTAATACTAACCGTAAGGCACAATGTCTATTCCTTTCGGCACTTTCAATGATTGCACTTCTTGATTTGCAATCCAATCCCTCACTTTCTTCACCTCCCATTCCATACTCCTGTTGTTGTTGGTCTAGTTCATGTAATTTAGACGGTACAGATAGCGCAGCAGTACGTTCATTTGATTTATGTATAATACCCTGTCCTGGATATATTGGTCCGACTATTGCTTGAGTATTTGATGATGAAGATTGATTAGTTGTGGTTGTAGAGGTCGAGGAGGTTGGTATTAGTGATTCCATGAAGATACCACCCATCACCCCATCTGTTCCCTCACTTTCTCCTACTCCTCTACCTTCAAACATTGCCAAGTTCACATCACTATTAAGTTCATTACCCAAATCAACATGTACAACAAACAAACCAGCATCACGTTCAAATGTAGTCATTGACGGTTTGGCACCGTTATGTCCACCATTTGCAAATATTGATGCTGATGTTACTGTTAATACCGGAGGCTTTTGTATCGATTGTTCATTATTCGATAGCTGTGACGTATTAGCAGTAGTAGAGTGGCTGCATGTAAAGGCGTCATGGTCATACCATCCTTCCCGTACAGTTGGATAAATTACCTGTTCTAATGCTTTATTTAAATCACTCACTAGCATCTCATTTTGTTGCTTATCCATATTGATTAGATCAGTTAGATCTACTCGGTCAATACCCAATACCATCCCTTCATTTTCTTCCCGTTGAGAGTTGAAATAAGTTTGGGCAGCATTACGAATTACATTGACTGTATTTTGATTGAGGAATGGTGATGTTGGAAATTGATATACTTTCTTCTCTCCCCTCTCTCTTGACTTCTCCCCCAACGCTGCCACCGCCGATCTATCCCCATTATGAGGAATGATACCATCAACACTTTCCGAAACTAAGTAGGGATATGATTCAGTAGCCTCGCGTTGATGATCATAATCAATAGCTTTTAATATTGCAGTGTAGGATGGTTCCTTCTCTTTGTTTAATTCTTGATTTGAGAGTTGTGTTTGAGTAGATTGTGCGTTTGAGACTGCAAGAGATGTAGATTCTAGTCTATCGCAGGTAATGCAATTGGATATGTAGCCATTGATATATCTCGTTGGAGATTGATGTAAAGAAGGGGATAGGAAGGCATATATCGATTGATGTGAAATTACTGCAATGCATAGCACTGACAAGAGAGAAGATGATACCATACTGCTCAGCCCCGTACGATGTCGAATGAAGAACTATGCTACTGTTGCAATATTATAGGTTTTATCCTTGATATTTGCTTTGCTATCGGCGCCGAACATATGCCTATTTCAATGACGTATCGAGAGTTGAGTTGATAAAATAAATGCACTAATAAAATGGCGATCGAACTGTCTCTCTTATTTGTATTTGTTCATGAATCAGATGAGCAGCGACTTGATTGGCGTTTAACAATATAATTGTATCATCGGTATTATTCGAGATATTGCAATCTAAAAGAACGATATATAATAAAGTATATATATATTATTATGAGCACATCTAACGAAAATAATGACGGCGAATCAAAATCTACTCATGACGATGTATGTGATGTGACAGGGAAGTTAAACAATATGAACACCGAAGATAAAGATGATGTTATATCAACAACGGTATGTGCCAACTGTGGCAAAGAAGGTAGTGATGTTAATAACATATGCAACAAATGTAAGACAGTAAAGTATTGCAACGCTGTATGTAAAAAGGTACACAAAAAGAAGCATAAGAAAGATTGTGAGGAACTTATCAGACTAGCAACTGAGAAACATAATGAAGAACTTAGAATTGCCGCAGAGTTACAAGATGAAAAGCTATTTAAGCAACCACCACCGAAGGATGACTGCCCAATTTGTTTCCTTCGATTGCCCACACTTCATACAGGGTATAGATATCAATCATGCTGTGGCAAAGTTATATGCAATGGATGTGTCTACGCGCCTGTCTATGATAACCAAGGTAATAAAGTTGACAATAAAAAATGTGCATTTTGTAGAATTCCAACGCCTTATTCTGAAAAGGAAGCAATCAAAAGAATGAAGGAACGGGTGGAGGCTAATGATCCTAATGCAATCTTCAATCTAGCAATTGATTATGATAATGGGACATGCGGTTGTTCACAAGATTATCAAGGCATTAGAACTATTCGTTCGAGCGGCGAAACTTGGACATGCTATGGCTTACTTCAACATTGGCACTGCATATTATACTGGCAGAGGAGTGGGAGTTGACAAGAAGAAGGCTATGCATTATTATGAGGTAGCAGCTATGGGAGGGAATGAAATAGCAAGGTGCGCTCTTGGTATTAAGGAGGCAAATGCAGGCAATTATGATAGGGCATTGAAACACTTCATGATTGCAGTAAGAAGTGGACAGAACAACTCTTTAGAGGAGATCCAAGAGATGTACACAGTTGGATATGCAACAAAAGATGATTATATGGAGGCATTAAGATCTTACCAAGCATACTTGAGTGAGATTAGAAGTAGCCAGAGGGATGAAGCCGCAGCAGCCCACGCTAAGTATCGATATTACTGATAGGGCAAAGACCAATAGATATAAATAAGAATTGGGGGAGATTAAGAGTGATCAGCGGGATAAAGCTGCTTTTGCACGAGATGATTATCGATACTATTAGTGGATTCCCTATCTCAATCATTGCCGCTGGGTGTCTATGCCTAGGTGATTTCATGGCACGATTACGAGACCCCGATAAAGCCATAGTATATCTTAATCAAGTTGAGGAACATGTAGATATGGAACAAGATAGAGATACAAACTGGGTCTGTTCATGCTTGACGAGGTAAATTCCATGCTAGAGTATTGTAAAACTGAATCAATGAAGAAGGCTTCTCTTGTGGCTAAATGAGTAGGTATAAAAAGAACTAGATATTACTAAAGAATAAACATTGGTTATGATCGGTATTAATAGTAACGATCATCTTCATCGGTAGCAGCGGCTTCATCCCTCTGATCGCTTTTAATCTCGCCTAAGCATTCTTGATATAACTGTAATGCTTTTGTGTAATCTTCTTTTGTTGCATGTCCATTTGAGTATAATTGTTTGATAATCTTTAAAGATACAGAATCTCCACTTCTTACGGCGATCATTAAGTGTTTCAATGCTCTATCCATATTGCCTCTATATTGTTCCCTGACACCCAGATTGTACCTTGCACATACATCTCCTCCCATAGCTGCTAACTCATAGTAATAGTTGGCCTTCTTCTCATCCCTTTCTACTCCTTTGCCATTAGAGTAAGCATAACCAATACCGCTGTTAGCATGAGCACAACCAAGGTCAGCTGCCCGATGGAATAGTTCTAATGCCTTCGTATAATCTTGTGGATATCCATATCTCCCATCTCGATAGTCATATCCTAGTATATGCATTGCATTTGCATCACCAGCATCTACCCTCTTCTTTATTCTTCTAGCACGCTCTTTATTTGACTTTGGAGTTCTACAAAATGGGCACTTTTGATTATCAACTTCATTGCCTTGATCATCATAGACAGGTGCATGAATACACCCACTGCATATAACTTTTCCACAACATACATAGTATCTCCAACCCGTATTCAAAGAGGGCAGTCGAAGGAAACAAATTGGACAATCATCATTAGGCGGAGGCTGTTTGAATAGCTTTTCATCATGTTCCTTCTTTTTAATAATGTAATTTCTAACGCCCATTATAAACCGTATTAACAATGAAACGATTATTGGTACACCATATCATATGATATTAGATTGCTTATACTACTGACAATCATACTTTGGTGTTATTTGATACTTTTGATATGTCAATCAGTATTTTAGTTATTGTAATATCGACAGGATAATAACCCAGTCAATGTTGATGTAGACTTGCCCCTTTCTAGTACTGATACTGATACTATAGCCCTATCGGAGGAGGATAATATCCATGAATAACGATGCCCAAACTTTCACAACTAACAACCGAAACAGACTTAAATACTATCGAATGACTGTATTATTTGTATACTAAACCTTTATTGTTAGACTTTGAAACTACAATGACGGAGTTTACATTGATGGCGATTGAACGTCTCAACCTCTCCTCGCCTCGGCCTCATACAAATTTATTTGATGGCTGTATTGACGGCGTTAATTAGTCTACTCTTCAGCTATCCATATAAGTCAAATCACCCAAAAAAGAGGCATTTTATCAGATTTGGTTAGGTGTGTATATAAGTTTTAATCTATTTAGTCGGTATAAAGTGATATAGTTTTACATATAGAAGTTTTTGTGTGGTGAGACACAAAAACATATAGCCACTACCACTTACCACAGCTGTTATCAAAAAACAATTTGCTCGTTACATCCTATTGGAAAACGAAAAATCGGTATAACTAAATATAGATCGGTTAAACACATCATAACAACAGTAAAATATGAGCACGTCTAATAAGATTTGTACCGATAGTTGCAAAGACAGTGATGATGCATGTGATGTGAACGATATGTTACAGAAGATGACTACGGCTGATACAGATAATAATGTATCGATGTGTGCTAATTGTGGTAAGGGCGAGGATGAGAGTCATAAACTCAAACACTGCAATGCATGTAAAATGGTGAAATATTGCAATCGAGATTGTCAAATTGCTCATCGTCCACAGCATAAGAAAGAGTGTAAAAAACGAGCTGCTGAATTACACGATATAGATCTATTTAAACAACCGCCGCCACAATATGGAGATTGCCCTATTTGTATTATACGTATACCGACGCTTAGTTCGGGAAGTATATACATGTCATGTTGTGGCAAAGTTATTTGTAGTGGATGCATTTATGCTCCTCGGTATAATGACAAAGGCAATAAGGTTAATAATGAAACCTGTCCCTTTTGCAGAAACCCGTATCCTTGTGGTCCTACTTCAGATATGGAGACTAATAAAAGGTTGAAGAAACGAGTGGAAGCTGGTGATGCCCAAGCAATATACAATGTAGGAGGTTATCATCGAGTTGGGGCGTATTGTTTTCCACAAGATATGGATAAGGCATTAGAATTGTGGCATCGAGCAGCAGAACTTGGTTTTGCAAAATCATACAACAACATTGGCCATTGCTATAATAATGGTATTGGTGTGGAAGTTGACAAAAAGAAGGCCATGCATTACTTTGAGTTAGCTGCTATGGGAGGGAATGAGGTAGCAAGGCACAATCTAGGTATTAACGAGGGGAAAGCACGCAATTTGGATAGAGCAATAAAGCATCTAATAATTGCAGTAAGAGATGGACAACCTGAGTCTTTGGAGGTTATCAAAGGGTTATACTCAAAAGGATGTGTATCAAAACAAGATTATACAAAAGCATTACAAGCCTATCAAACTTACTTGGGTGAGATTACGAGTGAACAGAGGGATGAAGCTGCTGCATTTGACAGTAAAAAGTACCGTTACTATTAGAATAGGCTATGGCTAGTAGGTTTGTTTGGTACAGCAGACTATGAGGGGTATCGTTATTATTAGTATTGGATTCCCTATTATCATTGCCGCTGGGTATCTATGCCTTGGTGATTTCATGGCACGTTTACGAGATCCCGATAAAGCTATAGTATATCTAAATCAAGTTGAGGAACATATAGATATGGAACAAGATGGAGATACAAACTGGGTTCATTCAATGCTTGATGAGGTAAACTCCATGCTAGAATATTGTCAAAATGCATCAATGAAGAAGAAGGAGGCTTCGCTCATGGCTAAATGAAAAGTAGATAAAATATGTACTAAGTAAAGATAGAAAAGATATGATGGCATTAATAGAAGCGATTATCTTCATTGGCAGCAGCGGCTTTGTCCCTTTGATCACTCTTGATCTCGCCCAAATATGTTTGGTATAATTGTAATGCTTCTGTGTAGTCTTCTTTTGCTGTACATCCGTGTGAGTACATAACTTTGATCTCATTCAAAGAATAAGCATATCCATCTCTAATAGCAATCATGTAAT
>Ga0214479_100581_pt1 | contig 20355 bp, 14 predicted proteins | sample M1_20Mar14CPVII9_5_FD_165054 | JGI IMG/M metagenome (GOLD analysis project Ga0214479, IMG submission 165054) | Marine eukaryotic communities from Monterey Bay, California, United States - M1_20Mar14CPVII9sort6BwellE14 | ecosystem: Environmental > Aquatic > Marine > Unclassified | place: USA...
TCGTGCTGATGAAATTGGTATGTTGGAAAAACAACTTGTAGATGTGAAAGAAACACATGATAAGGAAATGAAGGAGAAGGAAACAAGTATTAAAAGTATGGAAGAGAAGATTCAAGAGTTGGAAATGTCATTTGATGTAGTTGAGAAGGAAGGAAAGGAAAGTAAAATGACTATAGCCGTATTAGAAGATGAATTAACAGCCAAGGATGATGAATTAACCAAGGTACAGGAGGATCATACCAAGGTAGTTGAAGGTGAGGGTAAAAAGATGACATTGTTAAGGTCTAGATTAACACAGATTGAGAAACAAAAGGGTGAATTGCAAGATATTAATGCAAGTCTTACAAAGGAGTTGGATGATATGAAGGAGGTGCAATCATCGTCTAATATTACTGCCAAGCAGTCCGATGAGACGGTCGAACTTAAAAAGAAGATAACATCTCTTGAAGAAGTGAAGACTACCCTCGAGAAGAAGCTAGAAGACAAGGATACCGAGCTTACAGCATTAGAGGGTAAACTCAAGGATCAACAAGAAGAATCAACCCTATCATCCGAGGAGAAGGGTCAAGTGAAGTACCTCAAGGAACGGATAGCAAATCTTGCTACCGAGAATGATGGTTTGAAGACTGAACTGTCAACGTTGCAGTCACAGTTGACTGCCTTGGAGAAGGATACTACAAGCACTACCAAGACTGACGATGAAGACCTCAAGTTCAAGCAAGAGTATGATGAGCTCGTATCAGCCAAGTCTGAGCTTGAATCACAAAATCAAGAATCATTAGAAACCATTACCAATCTTCAAAAGATGGTAACATCACTCGAGGGTACCAACACTGAACTTGAAGAGGAAATGAATGAGGCAACTGAAGCTATTTCATTGCTCGAGGAGGAACTCGATCGTAAGGATGCCTCAGCCAAACTTGAATTAACAAAGTTAACTCTACTTCAACAAGAGATTAGTACCGCAAATAACGAAAAGACGGCATTAGCTGAACGTAATGCCAAGTTATCAACTACCAATGATGACTTACAGACACAAATTAAGGTACTTAACATTGAGAAGAAGTTAGCATACGAGGAGGCTGAGACGTTGAAACTTCAGAAGAATATTGCCGATGAAGATCAAGAGGAGGCATTATTAAGTAGACAGGAACAGAAACAGGAGGTTGATTTATTAGAAGATAAGATGGAGGCAATGAGGGAGAAGAATAGTGAACAGTTGGTAGAGTTGGAACAACAAGTTTATCAGTTTGAAGAGATTAAATCCAAGCTTGAGGTAGAATTGGAGGAAAGTTCGGATGCAATTACTGTACTACGTGAGGCATTGACTGAGATGGAAGAAGATAAGCAAGAGAAGGATGAACAAATTAAGAACCTCAAGACTAGACTTGATGATAAAGAAGTAACACAGAAGGAACATCAAGTTAATGTGGATACCATTGCTACACTTCAGAAGATGATTACATCACTTGAAAGTTCAAAGGTAGACCTCGAGGAGGAGTTGAATACGAGTTCGGAAGAGTTGCATGATCTTAGAAATCGACTCAAGAATAAGAATACATTGAAGGAGGTTACTGATTTGGAAGAAAAGGTTGCCAAGTATACTGATGAGAATAAATCATTAACCAAGCGTATTAAGGAGTTAACGGAGGCTAATGACAAGATGAAGTGCGAGGTTAAGGATTTGGGTGAAAGTCTCGCATCGGTCACTGCCACAAGGGCTCAAAGTGATGATAACAAGGCATCATCCGGTGATCCAGACCTTGCATCTTGCGATGCTCTCCTCTCGGAATTGAAGAATCAAATCAAGCAAATTGTATCATCAAGGAACGAAGCTCTCCATGAAGTGGAGGTGCTTCGAGAAGAAGCTAGTGTTGTGGCATCTCCCTCCGAGGCTGGTAAGTTGCCTCCTTCTCCTGCAGTAGAGGTGAAACAAGCCGCCAAGAAGCCTCCGCTTGATGATTCCACCAAGACTGATGCCGAGGGTGATTGCGACAAGACTTACAAGACTCATGAAAAGTCAGTCGGTACCACTCCTTCAAAGGCGAGCTCTCGGGGAAGTAGTCTATTGGAAGCAGCCAAGAAGTTGTGTGACAACTTGGACAAGAAGAAATCACAAGAATCAAACAAGTCTAGGAATAACAGTCCAATTCAAGCTGCTGCTGCTAAGGTTGAGAAGCCCAAGGATGATAAGTCAAAGGCAAAAGATATGGCAACTCGAGAGAAAGTACAAGACATTAAGAATGTCGTTGATCAAGATGATGACGTCTCCAGCGCAAAGGAGATTAAGGAAGTTGATAAGACTCCTGCTGATGTCAAACCATCGCCGCCACTCACACCCGATGAGGAAAAACGACAAGGCAATAAGCCAAAGCTCGATATTGATCAACTCACATCGATTTACTTTGAGAAATGTGGCATGTCCGTATCTAGATTCAGTGACCTATCATCGGACTCGTCTTCGTTCCGTCGTCGAGCTGTCAAGCCTCCTAGTGACACTATCACGAAGAAGGTAAAGATATGCCGTAATGGCGTTTTCATGGGAACTTATGAGGGTGATCTTAATCCGGAAGGTCAACGCCATGGCTTTGGTGTATTGCTATGTGACAATGGCAACTCGTACGAAGGTGAGTGGAAGAAGGACAAACGTGATGGTCTTGGAATAGCAAGGTATAGTTCTGGGGATGTATACGATGGTCAGTGGCAGCGTGGTAAACGTCAAGGTCATGGTGTGATGTACATAGAGGCGGGTGATACGTATATAGGAAGCTGGAATAATGGCTTAAAGCACGGTGCAGGAACATATCACTGGGCTGACGGAGAGGTTGATGTTAGTTGGTATCAAGAAGATAGACGAGTTGGAGAAGGTGTTCGATGGAATGCAAGTAGAGCAAAAGCATTTCAGTTGATCCGGGGTACAAAGAAGGAGGAGTTGAGTTTAGATGAGGCTTATCTGAGAGCTGAAAAGCTTGGGTTGAACTTGGAGAAATTTGATTCTCAGCCGGGAAGTTAGCTAAGAAGTTTGATGTAAATGATTGTAAGTAATAAACGTTTAGGAATGAAAAGTGAATGTAATATACTTGATACCAAGGGAACAACTGCCTTATATTCAAATGTACTCTTGATAGAGTGAGTTTTTTCTTCAATCTACCTTAATAATTCCCTATAATTTGAAAGCGCTTAGTTCTTGCCGACTGGTTCATGTTTAAACACCCTTCAACCCTTTTACTTCCTTGTCAAGATCTCAGGAACTCCAGCACCATCCCTAACAACTAAGATATCTTCATCAACATATGTAACATACAAATCACGAGAGTATTGCAATGCATCAGGTAAATCGATTGTCTGTCCAAGTACTGATGCTGATTCATATGTTTCAGTGAATCTCAAACCGGAATCTTCTTGAAGTCTTGCCTTCACTTCAATTGCATCCTCTGATCCACCGAATAGTTGCACATCCATTTTAGCCTCAATGCGTGGTTGTGAGCGAGATATCGCTGTAATATCATATCATATTATATCAAGAGGTACAACAGTCAGAGATGAGAGGAATACCCACAACATCAAAATCAAACACATACATAACATATGTGCACTTACAAATTTCAAGATCTCCCAACTCAACCAAAGCAGCAGGTAACTTTTGAGCCAAACTTAATGCAAATAATCCAGGTGAATATCCACCACTGTATAAGAATAATGCCAAATCTCTAGTAGGGCTAGGAATCTTACTTTCAGAATATCCCCCGGCATATCTCAAATTCCATACACCATTCAATAATGGACTATATACAGGATCTTCGGTAGGGTTTAATGCTTCTAATTTTAATACCGATTCATTAATTGATGCACGATCTTCGGCGGTAATTTCTCCCGAGTTTGATAATGTTGAGGGTAGGTAATCCATAATCGATGTTACTACAGTTTCCGATGGTGTGGATGGTTTATTCTCAACATCAATTGTACCATCACTACTACTAGCATTATCATCTTCAGTCTTTTCTACTGTAAAGTGTGTATCCTCAGAAGAGTCAGAGGGGTAGGAATCATCATAATCTGCCATGAAGAGAGTTGTTGTTGAGGAAGTACTAATAATTGGTGCACGAGTGTTCATATGTGGCTGAACATTGAACGCAGAGACACTGGCGGCCGTGAGGGCGCCGACCGCTAGTAATTGGTTTTTAGTAAAGATCATGGTTGTATTATATTCTATTTATTGAGCTTTAATATGTTGCAATAGACCTCATTCGACCTCTCTTGTTCATTATGTGTGTTTGCAGTTTGCAGATGTTTGCTGTTTACCAAGTCAGCGGTGAGGAAGGTTCGTAGAGTTTATGTAACTTTACGTCTCACCCTCAATGTGCTTAGCTCAGAGCTAGCTACTGGCGGCAAACAAATCCAATACAAAGAACAAAGCGGCGATTAATAATATGCTAGTGGCATCTAGAAACCTCTTAGGTAGAGCTGTAAGATCAGGTAATCTTGTGCAATATCAAACACGATACTTTACTACACCTACATCGATATTATATAATGATGCTCAACCCAACATAAAGTTATATCAATATCACATTTGTCCATTCTGTAATATTACCAAAAGTCTATTATCTTATACAAAGTTAGACTATGAAACAATTGAAGTTAATCCATTGACAAAAGCAGAACTAAAGCCATGGTCAGGCGAATATAAAAAGGTACCTATTGCAATAATCGATGATAAACAAATTAATGGTTCAGAAGAGATTATTGATACTATTTTAAGTATGGACGTTGTACAAGATATATTACAAAAGCAATATGCTGATAAGAATAGTAGTAATGACTTTCAACAATCTGATAATGCAAAGAAATGGACTCGATTTGCAATAGATGATCTTGCAGCATTATTGTATCCCAATATATGCGGTTCATTGAGTGACTCATGTAAGTAGGTGTAGATGAGTTGTCATGCATATCTTCATTAAATACACGCTAATCAGTATTCTCTTCTTTCTATAGATGATGCATTTGGCTATGTCAACAAAGTAGAATCATTCTCATCCATACAGAAATTATCTATCAAGTACATGGGTGCATTGGCAATGTATATGGCGGCTAGTAAAGTCAAATCTAAACGAAATATTACAGATGAAAAGGCAGCTCTAAGTGAAGCTTTGGATAGATATGAAAGTGAAGGATTACAAAATGGCAAACTTTCTTTCAGTTCAGGACAGCCACATCCTGATTTAGGTGACATTGCAATGTTTGGAGTACTCTATTCTGGAAAGTAGTATTGTTTTATCATGTGTATGATGTGTTCAATATGAAGTGTTGTAATTTGGATGCTTCATTTGACCTTAGTTGATCTTTACTCGATTGCTTTTGCAAACAGCATGTACTAACATACGTTGCTATAATCTCTCTTCATCTTCATAAACTATGAAACGCGCATCTTCCAGTACGAGGTTTGAATGCACACAATTATGCTATTGAACAGCGCGGTGGCGCAGTAAAGGAATGGTATGATAGGATGTCAAAGCAAATACTGTAATATCTAAATCAAGTCTAGTGAAGGCATTTCAAGACTTATATTTTATACTTAAATCCAACACTCAACTGCTATTCAATTCATCCAACAAGACAGTTCGCATAGTAACAATCTGATCAATCAAAGCATTTGCCTCATCTCCACTCATATTCTTCAATCCTAATTTACCCTCTGTACCTTTTGCATTCGTCAGTGCCTCGTAGACTTCTTTTAACTTTCTATCATTCTCTTCTTTATCACTCAAACTTGTACTCTTCTCATTGCTCAATGTTGTTGTTGCTGGTATAGACTCGCTATCAGATTTAGTAACTTCATACGTTGTAGGGAATCCCATCATGGGCTGAGCCGGTGCAACACTTTCTAACGTAGACGCAACAGCTGATGGACCAGCTTCCATTGCCGTCTTATGTGCAGTCAGTTCTGCTTCGGCCATATACTTATTACTAGCACTAGTAGCTGCCAGTAGTGCCTCACGCAATGGTATCATCATTGCCTCACGGTCCTCGGGTGAGGAGTCTTTGTACATTTGTAATGCAGCCTCAACACAAGCAACTGAACCGGCTAATGGGTCGTTCATTTCATTACCTGTTGTTGATACCAATGTTGCAGCCTGTGCTGGTACTGGTGTTGCCTCTGATCGTGGTGGCATGGTGTGTGGAGGAGTTGAAGCTGCTGGTGTTGTATTCACTACTACTGGTGATGCCGATTGTTGTTCAACCCTTGCTGGATTATTCAACTCTGCAGTCTTTCGTTTCAACCCATCTAAATAACCACTAGAGCTACGATTGCCAATAACGCCATCATTCGCTTGTAGACTCTTCTTCCGACGATCGGCCTGTCGAGCACTAATAGTCTCCTGTAACTTATCACGATATTCTTGAGCTGACATTTGTTCCATGCCTGGTATGGCGTACGTGTTCGTTGTGCCTGATGCTAAGCCATATCCTCCACCTTGAGCAATTGCATCGGCATCTATATCTTCTTGCTCCTTGGGTGGTACATAAGTGTCTGTTGCTTCGGGTGTTGGTGCTGGTTGAGGAGGAGGAGTCTGTTGTTGTTGTTGTTGCACTGCTGGAACTGGTGCACCAAGTTTTGGAGGTGAATTATACTGTCCAACATTGGATGTTTGATCAACCTTACTAGCTCTTGGCTGCTCAACAACAACTTGAGGAGGAGGTTGTACATTGACTTTTGATTCCACTTTTGGCGGAACAACTTCTGCTACTTGAGCTGGTGGAGGTTGTTGGACAACTTTTGGAGGCTGTACCTTTGGCTGCGTAACACTTCCACCACCACTTCCACGCTTGGCCTTCATTTGTGCCAATTTATCCCTATAACTAATCTGTCCTGTACCACTCATACCACCACTTCCTCCATCCCCTCCTTCACTATCCGTACCATCACCAACCTGTAACCGTACCGTACCCTCAATTTCCATCCTTGCCTCTTGATAATTCTTCTCTTGAGTGTATGGATTACTATTCCAACTATCAGCAATTTGTTTCACTGATTCACTTGCAAATACTTGATTGGCAGTTGTAACATCACCTGATAATCGTGCTAATTTACGTACCTTACTATCTTGTTTTAATTGTGCAAAGTATACATCGGCAGTATTTGACATGGTGTATGCATCGGAATTGTATCCTGCTGGACGGGGATTGTCTGTGCCTTTTGTTTTTGTTGGTAATGGTGGTTCTAATGCGTTTGGAATGTTGGGTTCAAATTGTATTGTATTACTATTAGATTCTGCTTGATTAATTTGTGGAGGTTGGGTAGTAGCAGATTGTTGTTGTTGTATTTGTTGTGGCTGCTGGGGAGGAAGATTAAATGGAACTAGATTCCCATTTGCATCATATACCATTGGCATTGATACTGGATTACCATTGGCATCATAGAACTGTTGTTGTTGTGTAGCTTGTTGAGATTGAGGAGGAGGTTGTTGCATTTGCTGGGGTACTACTGCTTGTTGTTCAGACTGCATCTCCTTCCTCCAACCTTGACCAATACCACCCTTCTTTTGTGCCAATTCTAAACTTGGTCTAGTATTCTGCTGCTCACCTTGTTGCTGCTGTTGTTGCAACTCTTGCAATAACTGTGGAGCACTTCCATCCTCAATCGCTTTTTGTACTCTCCAATCAGTCATTGCCGCACGATTCTCCGATTGTTTATAATATTCATCATTAGCATTACTTATATCATCTGAGGTACCACCTAATGAATCCATGTATGATGCATTATCCCAATCTGGATTAACTGTTGATGAATGAATTGTTGTAGTTGTTGTAGTACTTGATGGGTATATTCTTTGATGTTGTTGATGTGATGGGGAGAAAGCATTACTATTTTGTGGCATTGTTGATAGATATGCCGTAGTGGCACCCACGGCCATTGAGTAGAGCTTGAATCTTAATATCATTATATTATATTGCGTATATTATATAAGAGAAGTATGCAATGGTGAGTATCGAGTCTAGTAGTAGGGAAGAAAAGATGACGATTGATGCACTCTCTACAGTGGAGTACCTCGAACTATACCCCCCTGGGGTATAAGATTTTACGCTAGCCTCAGATCAAGGGGGGTATAAATCTTGAAATTTGTGAGAATATAGATCAATTTAGGTACTTTTGGGGTATATATGGGCATATAAGGGAGGGGGTATAAGTTGTTGGTGCTAGGCTCACTCGGAGGAGGGAGGTATAGTCCAAGTTGGGGGGTATAGTTCGAGGTACTCCAACTGTATTACAATTACTTCCTAATTTTGATGGCTAGGATACCGCTTCATTCGACTCTCATAATTTTTTATGGTGCTCTTTTAATAATCCGATATCTACCTATTCATTCAGATTCATTGGCTGTAGATTACAATAAGCAATATAATAACAATTGACATCTTCATCTTCCTTTAGTAGTATGTTCCTTCTTATATTCTATATAGTGGCAGTTATATCAATACAGCACGTCGTATCATTTCAACAATATCAAAAATACACATCATGTGCTCAAAATAGACTCTACCCATCAACTCAAATACCTAGAATAATACAATATACTACTCATACCACAACAACTACACGACATATATCAAAACTAACACAACTAAATGGTTGGGTACAAGACTCAGACGGGGAATGGTCATGGAAGGAAGATGATCCCAATTCTGCCTCAGCCATTGCAACTGAAACATTAGTACTCAATGCAGACAGTATCAATACACAAGCCACGCCATCATTACCTGCCGGTGCATTCCGCCCGAAACAAAGTTTAGGACAGAATTATTTACGAGATGGTAATACTGTTGCAAAGATTGTTAAAGCATTTGTTAGCGATGCTACTTTCACACTTCAGGCTGGGGTATCTTCTCCTTCTTCTTCTGCAGGAGAAGAAGACTCCAATGAAGAAGAAGAGAATAATACACTAAAGAATACAGATTTACGAGCAGTAGAGCTTGGTCCAGGAGCAGGTGCATTAACAGACGTACTCCTGCCAGCACTAGGGACGAATAATCTACAATGTATTGAAATAGATGACAGATCAGTTGAGTTATTAAATGACAAGCATCCAAATTTACGTGTTTGTCATGAAGATGTATTACAAGTGAACTATCCCCAATTAAGTGAATTAGAAGGTGGTCCATTATCAATTATTGGTAACTTACCATATTACATTACGTCACAAATCTTATTCGCCTTGGCTGATGCATCACATTCCAATTCAATTAGGAGTGCTACTGTTACCATGCAATGGGAGGTGGGACGACGTATCGTGGCACCGACACGGACGAAAGATTATGGTATATTATCGGTTGTATTTCAATTGTATGCCGATTGTAATATACATTTTAAGATACCCCCGACTGTGTTTTATCCACAACCAAAAGTTGATTCGGCATTAATTGGGTTACATTTCCTTGGACCGACAAAGTTACGAAGAAGATTGGGTGGTGTGAATCCATCACATTTGCGTAGTGTAGTAACCTCAACATTTCAACAACGGAGAAAGACTGTTCGGAATGGATTGAAATCTTTAGCACTAAGTGTATACAATGGTGATAAAGAGAAGGTTGTTGAGTTCTTAGATGGTAACCCATGCCCACTACCTCAATGTGTCTTGGATGCACAAGCATCGGGGGATGAATTCGCACTGAAACAAGAGCTACCTGATGATTGGGCTAAGAAACGTCCGGAAGAGTTGACTAGTGGACAATTTGTGGAGATTACACGCATGTTGTATGGTCCTAAAGAGGAAGATGTAAAATGGGAAGAGAGTATATTGAACGACAAGGTATGGCGCAAGATGAAGCATGGTTCTAACGAGAAGTAGTGACAGTCTTTATGCCATCACACATCAGGCAAGTGAACTGTATACAGTACATTTGAGCTGAACTGGTATCTTGAAATTTAGTGGCCTTGTTTCTTGGCTGCTACTAAAGCTTCAAAGCCAAAGTTACTTTTAATCTGTAGCTTATCATCTAAACGTGGATTAAAGCTATCAAACTTGGTGTTGGTTTACTAGAATCCGAGATATAAGGCCGCTCAATAGTAATTTTGGGCAACATCAAAAAAATATTTTTACGTACAAACACTAAGGTAAGCAAAGATCACGTCCATTTCTTAACCAATATCCAATATTTTAACGCTTCAACTTACACAATGCATCTATACAACATATACAGCATTATTTTTGCTTTTTCTAGAGTAGGTTATCGGGAAAGAGAACTGCAATGGTAAACCTCTTTGCTAAGAAGTAAGCCCACGAGTCGACTGACACATCTTGAGAACTTCTTCATTCATCTGACTGTAACATCCTTGTCACTTCAGCAATATCATTCTGCACCGATTGAATCAATACCAAAAGGTTATTGAACTCAGTTCGGCTTACTGAAACTGTATCTTGCTCTGCAGCAGCATCGTATGAGACTCGACGAGGCTTGGTATTCAAAGCTACATATTTTTGAAGAGCCCTTTGAGTTCTTGTGTCAAGTTCATCAAGTTCTAGGTTCAATTCGACTTCATCATCCTCGTATGGTGCTTTGCCAACCTCCCGCAGAATATTAAGCATACCGGGCAATAAATCCTCATGCATGTTGTTGATTGAAGCCGTGAGGTATTCCTGTTCTGTATAGGAGAGTAGTAGTAAACTACTATCTTGTTGGGTAGGAGGAGTAACAAGCTTGCCCAACTCCTCCTCAGACATTTCCTCCACATCTCCGTCATCGTAGAGCACAGAGTACAATCTCTTCTTCGAATCAAAAGCTGTCACCTTTCCGCCATACGGCCTGTCCCTTCCCTGGAAGATAAAGAGAGGTAATAACTTCTGTTAGAACATCAGTTGTAGGGAAAGCATATAAGTCCAAGAGCACTCAAGTCTCCAAGAAAAACCACACGTGAACTTTCCTGCTCGCCGTCATAGAAATATTTAGCCATCCTTGTGCCCACTGCAAACCTTTGCTCGACTGGTTTTGTGCTTTTGTCTTCCTCTTCTTCGTTTGTTAACGGCTTGAGATTCTCAATGTTTTCTCTTGTAGTGACTTCAATGGCACTTGGGACTCCTCGACTTCTACTTCTTCTTTTGTGTTTACTTGCATTGGCTTTCTTCTTTGCAGCTTTTGTGTTGGTCTTAGTAGACTTCATTGTAATTGTTGTGGGAGAATTGAAAGTTGAGAAGAACTCGATTCTAGACTTAATTTTGTGACGGTTTCTTGTACCCATTTGTCTTTACTTCTAACGAATAGACTCTTCACCCAAGTTAGATAGACCTATTGGCTATTGGCTGAGCGCCAGGATCTTGAGAGACTTTATTAAATTTAGTTGATCGAACATTTGCTTTAAAAATTTGCGGGATTGTAAAAAAGTGATATCCAGCCACCCAGCCACAACAATCCTTATTTAATCCAATTATTATCTTGTGATTATATCAGTGAAGGTATCCCTCACTTACTTGTGTGGTATCTTCTCACGCTCACATCATAATTTTTATCTCTTCATTTAGAAAAGTCTAGAATCAACAATTAGTATTATCTCAATGGCCATTGTCAATTATTGCTAACAGATATATGATGTGATATCTCAGATTAATGCCCCTATTTGGGATGTCCTTTACTGTAAATTAATAAACAACTTACGTCAACATATACTCACTCTCATGTGAACACAGGAGCATCAAAAAATGTGTTTTTTTTTTTTGGTGTTGTTATTCATTATTGTTAATGGGTATTGATACAACGTACAATATTATGATGAGTGCCTCCGCCATATGTACTAGTTGAGGATTGGGTCTACTGCTTTGCAATAGATGCGTCGACATCTGCCATTGCGGCAGGCTCGCTTACCCTCCATAACCTATGGAGTGAAGTGAATGAACTCCTCATATTTGGCGATTTACCCTCTATTGTTAGCATCAAAACAACAAAACAACACCTCTACTATTGAGGCAACTATTCAATGCAACTACCCCTCATTCGATATAGCCATATATTCATTACTGTTAAATATATAATATGCAAATAATATCAATCATCGTTTGATTCGGTACGCTGCAATTGGAACGAATGGCCTACGATTTGTTGATTTCAATTTCATTGATCATTGCAAATCACGTCGTTAATACTGCATGCACCACCTACAACAACTCAGCAACAAGCATCAACCATCATATCCCTCAAATAAATAATATTAAATCAACAGATAGTGCCGAATCCGTAGCAGGACTGTATCCTACTCTGCGGTCGGCTTTTATATTATAAGTTTATTATAAACAAATGACAAAGCATGCCATCTTCTAGTAGGAAGAAGCGGCAAGGGCTTGAAAGGAAAGCAAAATCTACCGGTAACTGTGTAGACTGTGAATGTTCTTCCGAAGAGACGTCCACAACCACCGGTTCCTCGACGAATAAAACACCAATATATGTATTGAATACAGAATCTAAATTTTATAAAAAGTATGAGGAGTCGAAGGTAAATCTGATTCTTGTCATTCCTCTTTGATGTGCATGATTTGCATTTATATTATCTCAATTCATTTTCATTCTTTTTCTTAGCTCAATCAAGTGACGGAGGAAGATGCAAAAGTAATCAAGGAGGAATACTGCAGAGATTATGATGAATTAGAAAAAGCGTTAGTGGAGGAAATGTACAAGGAGCTACCAGCGGGTGAAGATAGAGATATACAGGTAGCAAAGCTACGCGAACACGTTGCATACAAAAAGAAGTGCGTCGAGAAGTTAGACCCGAATGGACTTCCTGCTCTTATGTTCATTCTGTTGTGCTCTGTTCCCAAAGCTCTTGGCGGGAAGGATGCTACCTGCGGCGGCACGGTTTTACCTGGCTTCTCATATGATGATTGTGACTCTACCATTGCTGTGAATAACATTATTGATGCTTTGGTTGAGATGGATATCATTCAGGTAGTAGATGAAAATGATAATTGCAAAGTCAGTGTTGAGAATGCACGCAAGTGTAGGATCACAAAGGAGGAGCTTGAAGAAGCAGTACGTTGGAGCTGTCACGCATACTCTTCTCCTGAGGCCAAGCGTGCGGCCCGATTGATGACCCCGTATCTACAAGCATGTGCTGTTTTGAACGTCCCTACTATTGTTATTGAAGCTGGTGGTGTCACAAAGAACTCGTCCGAGGTTGTTGACAATCTTGACAAGAGTCTTATCACTGTGTTGATTTGCAACTTATACCACATTCAATTCTTCAACAGAGTAGATGACAGAGTCCTTGTGATGATCAAGGGTATGAGTGGTGTATTCGGTGAGCTCTGTACAGTACTAGGTGTGGAACCACCAAAGTCATTTGAGGAAATTTTCTGTTCAATGGCTAACTTCGGCAGTAGTTTGATTTCTTGTGAGCGAGGTGGCGAGGCTGCCGGGAAGTTAATGACAATGGCGGCAGCGTTGAGGAGTGACGACCCTCTATCAATTGAGATGGTTGAGTTGTACATTGAGTTGAAAGAGAGATGGGGCGAGAAGAAGCTTGACGAAAAGATGACGAGAAGACTAGATGCGATTGCTGTAAAAGCATTGGCATCTGCAATACACAGTAGAAAGCCTCTTCCCCCCGATATGCTCAAGCTACGTTCAGAGTTGGAAAGTGTTTACACCAAGAAGGGTCTTGATGCCAAGGTGAAGAGTATGTGCAATGAATATTCTGTAAGAGCATTGGCATCTGCAATATACAGTAGAAAGCCTCTTCCCCCCGATATGCTCAAGCTACAGTCAGAGTTGGAAACTGTTTACACCAAGAAGGGTCTTGCTGACAGGCTCGCTGACAGGCTGAAGGGAATGCGCAATGAATATTCTGTAAGAGCATTGGCATCTGCAATATACAGTAGAAAGCCTCTTCCCCCCGATATGCTCAAGCTACAGTCAGAGTTGGAAACTGTTTACACCAAGAAGGGTCTTGATGCCAAGGTGAAGGGAATCCATGATGGTTGGGACGCCTCGAAGAAGACAAAGACTAAACAAGTCCATCAACGAAACGTCAATGAACTTGGTATGATCGAGGCCAAGCCCGAGGAGACGGTAATTCAAAAATGTCGAAGATGTGAAACTGAGAAGAAAACTACACATGTCTTTATTGATGAGGGTGAGACGAAGATTGTTCTTGATACGTGCAAATCTCGCAGGTTGACAACACAATGCAATCACGTTATGCAAGTTCAGTCTGGTATCAAACCACAGCCACCAACAATATCAAGAAGATGCATTGTCGAAAGATCAAGAGCCGCCGCCGTTGTGAGTAGTAGTGTCGAACCCACTCGAGCAAGCTCGAGTGGTGGTGATACTGATACTTGTGCTCTTCCTTTGATCGATGACTCTCTTCCTGTTACCCCAACGTTTAAAGGATTGTATGCTATGTTACAAAAGGCTCAAAGTGACTTGTCTCTGATAGAAAAGGAGATATTACCTAAGAAGAGGAAGTTACGACTACGATTGACTCATAATGCAAAGAGGGACAGTGCTACTTCTCCCGCTGAACAATGTCCGAATGCTAGTTCTCTTGGCACCAAGAGGAAGTTCGGAACCGAGCTGCAACAGGAAACTCCAGCCGTAGCTGCCGCTACCATGAAGCCTCTGTCGAGACCATCAAAGCAACAGAAATGGTTTGTCTAATTGGCAACATCATCAATTACTACTTATTAAATCAATTCATTACAATGACGCGAAAGGAATCTAACCCCTTTTCAAATGAGAATGCAATCCTAATGCTGGATGGATAAAGCACATTCATTGTCATTTAGTGCATATTACAAGATAGTACATATTACATAATCAATAAAGAGTTCATTCATAAGTAACTTCCCGAAATTAATGTAAGTAGTGACACTCAGCTCTCTCCACTTACATATATGTATATCTGTCTAAAGTCGGCGCTGCGTCGAGGAGACAATTCCGACGAGCTCTCTCGGTATGCGGCGTAGTGATGTTGATTAGTGATGATGAGTAGCGGCTGTCGTGATTAGGTAAGTGAAGTGAAGTGCTGAAAATAAGATTGAGGTATGTTGAAAGTATGTACCTTAAATAAACATACTTACTCTTTATACCTCCAAATTTCTCATCATCAACTCGACTGTCAAAGATAAATATCACTTCATCAATTACCGGTATAACATGATACTCTTGCAATGTCTAAGCGCATTGCTTCTTGCAGTCGTTTGCGCAAGCTCCGAAGACCTGAGAAATGATCCGAGACTTCCAATACAAGGAACGAAGAATTGGGAATTGTTAAAGACGACAACCGCTAAGTTTTCTCCTCGACATAGCCAAGCCACTTGTATCTTTCGTTGCCCTAATACTACTGATGATTCTGAATGTATTTGGCTGACTGGTGGTTACAGTGATGAACAGCCCCTGCTTGGTGTAGACAGTTTCCAACTCTGACCGTAACTTGAGCTTCTCAGAGGAGAGAGGACCATCCATCATTGCAGATGCCAACACTCTCACATTCATTGCATTCATCCTCTTCCTCATCTTGGAATCAAGAGCCTCCTTGCCAAACTTGACAATCAACTTCTTGAGCAGCACTTGCATATCCTCATCAAGCTCTTCCTCGTCACCATCAACCTTTCTCAAACTAGATGCCAACGTCTGTTGCTCACCAGCGGCCTCACCTCCATCAACACGACCAGCACGTTGTGTTTCATTAATGGCAGCAATCTCCTCTGTTGACTTGTCAAGCAAATTTGCTCTCTTGAGTGTATACTTGGTGCAACGCAAGCTGCGGAGACGGCATTGCAAATCCCCGCGTAAAGCAGCATGATAAAAGTTCATGATCCATTCACCCGTCTTCTCATGCCATTCCATTGTATAACACGAGTTCCGAAGATTCCTCTCGCCTTTTAGATCATTCTCTGGATGTGGCCTGCACCCATGGCATTCGACGAGACAATTCTTGAATGGTTCACAAGAGATGCGTTTCTTCTTTGCTTGATCAGAAGAACAACCAAATACCATATGTTCTTCGGCACCTAATACTGATGCATACATGATTGGAAGCGCCTCACCCGTCGTGGCATAATGATAAACAATTGTTGAAAGAGCAAGGATGACCCCTGTTGTTCTGATACGGCTAGATGTAACACGACAATCATTTGCTAAATTGTCCACGGTAGTATCCTGTGTACGAATGTCACACAATACTGGAATCAAATCAATAGGCTTAATCCCCGCGATATCAGGTGAATCGACAGTGAGATCTTCTGGCCACTCCCCAGTTGCTTCCTTAACAATCATTTTAATTTGGTCTAAAAGCAACGTACGCATAGAGGGATTGGCAGGATCATTCTTGTTACACTCATCTTCTTCGTGAGGACACTTGTAATTCTTCTCCTTCGACGTGCCGTAGTAGGTGAGCCATAATCCTGTACAGTCTTGAAGAGCCGTCTTGCTCAAGTTGGACACATACTTGCCACCCTGATCTTGTAATTCTTTCATTCGGCTCCTCCACTGTTCATGCCATTCAGCGTAAGCTTCTGGGGTAGTCTTTTTGTTGAGGAGATCTAATAGCATCTGTAGTTCTTCTTTCTGTAACAATTCATACGGAACTAATTCACTATCTTCGGTGGAGAAGAGATAATTTATGTCATCTCTTGCACGATGATCCGCTGTTCCAACTTTGGGTAGATTGATGATGTTGCAAAGATCATTGGATGTCCAATTCCCAGCTTCTGGTAAAGGTATAACTTTTACAGATGATGACGACGACGACGTATTCTTATCATCTACTTTTGGAGAACGTTGACGATTACGTTTGGCTGTCTTTGACTCTTTGAGTCCAGGATTTTGACGAGGAGAGGTGGCCTTCCTTACCTTTCCTTGTTGCTTCTTCCTAGAAGATGGCATGCTTTGTTATTGTTTCGTTGATAATGTTATTATTAATATGTCAGCCGACCGCAAAGTAGGATATAATCCTACCACGGATACGGCACTAGTAGTTGATTTGATAATATAAATGTTAAATGTTGATGAATTGTTGTTGGAGGTGCTGAGTGTGGGTGGTGCATACGACTATTCAATCTACGTTGATTGCAATGAAAATGAAATTGAAATTCAACAAATCGAAGGCCATTGCAACGTATCAAATCAAACGATGATTGATATTATTTGCATATTGTATATTTATTGAAATTAATGAATATGGCTGTATCGAATGAAGGTAGTTGCATTCAATAGTTGCCTTCTACGCTAGTTGTTGTTGTTTGTTGCAAAATGGTGGTCGTATAATCGCCAAAATGAGGAGTTCATTCACTACTAGCCAACAACAACGGGGTACTGCCAAAGATGTGCGACGATGCATTATATGTATTGCAAAGCATAGACCCATACCTCAACTAGTATCACAAATGGTGGAGGAACTAATTATAATATTGTACGTTGTATCAATGCCCATTATTAATAATGAATAACAACACCAAAACAACAACACATAATTTTTGGGCTGATGCCTGTATCACATGCATGATGTATGTTGACGTGAACATTATTAATATACAGTGAAGGAGGACACCCCGAAAAGGGGTGTTGATCTAAGATATCACGTCATATTCTGTTTGCAACAATCGATAAACGGCCATCAAGATATGCTGATTGTGTTGATTCTACTTCTCTAGAGACAGTATTATGTAAAGTCAAAATTGTGAGAAGAACTAGATACAGGATACCTTACTCTGTGAGTATATCTAAGCTTGGAAGACAGTGAGTAGGGTAGTTGCACATAGTATAAACAACAAGAACATGTCAGGTAACGATCAACACTTTGAGCTTAAGCACGTTATATTGGTGCTTCATGTGTCTGCTAAATGAAAGTACTATTGCCTATTCGGCGGCTAATCGAATAATTCTTCATGATACCCAAGATAATTCACAGCGACTCATCTATTAGTGAGGTATTTTTATTTTGGTATGTACACTACTTACTCATACTCTTTTCTATTAGGTACTCGTCGTATGATGGGGAGAAGGAGAACACAAATGCAGATGTATGGTATACTAAAGATGGCAAGGACTGGACACAAGTAACTCAGTTGTATGGTGACTTTCACCAAGGCAATATTGATGCAAAGCTGGGTGGTTTCACTGCTCCTTGGTTCGGACGCTATGCGCATACTCTTAACTCTTTAGATTACAATGGAGATGGCAAATCTGATGTGTTGGTGTTGATTGGAGGCTATTCTCCTACAGTGTCAAATGATGTTTGGATAAGCACTGATGGTAAAACTTGGCTGTGTGACGATCATGCTCCGTTTTCAAAGAGGGGATATCACAGTGCAACAGTCTTCAATGGAAAGTTGTGGGTAATGGGAGGTTCTCCTTTATCAAACGATGTTTGGTCTGGGACTCTCCTTCTCTTGGACAATGGCCGTTATCATCTAGAATGGGAACAAGTACTTCCCCAAGCACCATGGACGCCACGAGCCGGCTCCTGTTTAATCACTCAAGTGAGTCAAGAGTTGACAGATGATAACTCAACTTTATACACTGAGCACATGTTCTTACTTGGAGGGCTTTCAATAGACGACAAAGACGAAACTAGAACTAGAAATGATGTTTGGAAGACACAAAATGGCACGACTTGGGAGCTCGTTGGAGATGACATGCCCTGGGAAAGCCGAGCGTTTCATGCTTGTGCTTCTTGGAGTCATCTTGATGATAGGAGTCGTTGGATTGAAGACTCAGACGAGGAAGAAGAGTATTATCCACCTCGAACATTCTTGACCGGCGGCGGTTACATGGGGACACAAGGAAATAACGAAGTTCGAGAACTCGAGGCATTTACTGATACATGGTGGAGCGACGATATGTTAAACTGGACTAAAGTTAATTATGAAGAAGGTTCGATCGACCAGGACAATTTGCACTCGACATCAGAATGGACAGAGGCATATGAAAGCAGTAGAAAGATATACCGAGGAAAGTGGGGACATAGTCTTGAAGCTTTTCATACAAGTATAGTTGACGAAGTTGATGGAACAGTGACAAAGGTTCCTTCGCTGTTTGTCATAGGGGGGAAGCTTCAGGGCCAGGAGTTCACGAATGATATATTTATCTCAAAGCGAGGTATTCACTGTGAAAAGAATGGTATCACCTGCACAAACAACGGAGTTTGTGGTGAACAAGCTTGCGAGTGTCATAGTGGAGGTCAGTATTGTGAACCTAAAAAGATGTCAATGTTGTCGGCCTAGTAAGTGGCCTTCGTATTGAAATATTTAAAAAGTTTATTGTTGTCGCACAGATCATTCATTGTGTTACTAGAAATTAGTCTATAATATTGATGTCAGTAAACAATCTATCTTCTGTGGCACTTTTCTTTTCTTAGTTCACTCGAAGTGAATACTATACTTCTGGGAGAAGACTGTGCTGAAGAGTTCTCAGCCTAGTTAGAAGTGCACATGTAGATATGATCATGTTATATGTGCGATATAAAAATTCATTCTTCATACTCTTCAAATGCATCATGGTGTTGACGCTTTAGTTTGAAGACTTGGGAGGAAATACTTGAGAAAAGAACATCTTCTAAGCACTAAGAAGAAGGTGTCTTGCTCAAGCGTATGTCTTGTGAAGGATACTTCCTATGTGGCGGCAACTGGCTGTTGAACACTAAAGTCGCCGGGGTTCATTTCGCTCAGTGAAAGAGGTGGCTATCGACAGAAAGTTGAGAGAAACAGATTAGAGATACATGCAAAACCATATCTCGACTCACCTGATACCCAATATTATGAACATCTATGTCTGATAGGTCTGTACTAAGAGTTATAGTAAGACAACTAATATAGTGCTGATTCACTACAGTGTCTAAACCTTCTTCTAATGGCTCATATACATTGACCATCTCACAAGATGATAATGCAGTTACTTGATGGAGTGGCATTTTGCGTTTCAAAATCTCTGCAATTGTAACAGCTTTATTGATTGCCTTGCCCATTGCCTTTAGCTCAACATGTTTATTTCCACTTGCCTGTTGAGGTCATGTTAATATAATTAGTTGGCATTGCAAAGTATAGAAAAGAAACATCATCATTTGAGAATTCACTTACCAACATGTTCATTGCCGTAGTGATACATCGTCTTGGTTTTGCTTGTTGTGTAATCCTCACAGTTGATTCAGTATCCAGCTCACTATCATCTGGCCTAGAATCTCCTGTCATTTTGGAGTCGTCGATAAAGCCTTGTGCACCAATATACTTCTCTTCCACTAAACGATATTTGTCCATATTTTCCTGAAGAATTTATGATGGTTAGGATAGAAAGTATTTGTTAGAAGACAATAACATATGATATGAACATGCCGCCTACATCATTATATTCACAATTTCCTAACTCACA
>Ga0214479_100582_pt1 | contig 20349 bp, 16 predicted proteins | sample M1_20Mar14CPVII9_5_FD_165054 | JGI IMG/M metagenome (GOLD analysis project Ga0214479, IMG submission 165054) | Marine eukaryotic communities from Monterey Bay, California, United States - M1_20Mar14CPVII9sort6BwellE14 | ecosystem: Environmental > Aquatic > Marine > Unclassified | place: USA...
TGCCTGAGTGTCGGCAGTGGAAAATCAAGATCTGAGGCATGAAATCCGCCAACATGGGGCTATAAAAGTATGGTGGAGGGACTTACAATCATGCTGAGAGTGTTCATCAACTTGTTATACACCCATACAATGCCAAACAACCACTATTGCAGCACCTACATGATGGCATACCCCCACTTGATGGCCAAACATCACCTGAGTGTCGGCAGAAAATCAAGATTTTTTCCTGATCTGAGGCATGAAACCTGCCCACATGGGGCTGTAAAAGTGTGATTGAGGGACTTACAATCATGCTGAGAGTGTTCATCAACTTGTTATACACCCATAAAATGCCAAACAACCACTATTGCAGCACCTACATGATGGCATACCCCCACTACTTGATGGCCAAACATTGCCTGACAGTTGGCAGAAAATCAAGATTTTTTCCTGATCTGAGGCATGAAACCCGCCAACATGGGGCTTTAAAAGTATGGTGGAGGGACTTACAATCATGCTGAGAGTGTTCATCAACTTGTTATACACCCATACAATGCCAAACAACCACTATTGCAACACCTACATGAGGCATACCCCCACTTGATGGCCAAAATTGGCCCTGGACAGTCGGCAGCCGAAAATCGAGATCTGAGGCATGAAACCTGCCCACATGTGGCTGTAACAGTGTGGTGAAGGGACTTAGAATAATACCAAGAGTGTTCATCAACTAGTCAACTGCATGTGTGATATGCTATAACTGTGCTAAAGTTGCCTGAAATCCGAAAGTTGGGAGCTTATTCTGGCACTTGGGAGTCTTCGCACAAATGGGAAATTTTTCTTAGTTTTCAGTTTTATGAACATAGTGGTACCTACCTAATTGCAGGTGTAGAATGGGCGATAACATTTAGCTTCGATGTACACTTCAATTCCCAATGTTGATAATCGTGCTGTTGACGTATCATTACCTTCCAGTATAGGTAAATGGAGAAACAAAGTAATAAATATACTATGTTACATCTTCCTCCCCTCCTTACATTCCTATCATCATGTGTTATGTTTGGTTCTTACATTACAACCTTTTACATTCCAACAATAATCAATAATGAATTAAATGAATGGGAAATTGCAACGCCTAGATTATACCATCCCGATAGACCAGATTCTTCTATAGCCATGTCAATACATTTATTTGGCGCCGCATACTTAATGTTACTTGGTATATTGCAATATATACCATACATACGACAACGATATATAAGATTTCATAAGTATAATGGTAGATTTTCATTAGTTAGTATAATACTTGCTTCTATTGGTGGTATATATTATGCATGTGCAGTTGGATTAAGTGCCGGACCATTAATTGGTGAACCAAGAATTGTTCGAATGATTGATGTTTCAAATGTTCTGTTCGGTGTGGCAACATTTACTTGTGGCTGTGGTATCTACTACCATGGTGCATTTACTAAACAAATTGATCTACACAAGCGATGGGCATATAGAATAGCAGGACTTTTCTTTGGAAATATCTTTGCACGGTTATATCTTCTATCATACTTTATAATCATGGGAGAGGAAGCAACTCCAATGGTAAAGAAGGTAGCATTTACATTATTAGCTTTGATATACTGGCCACCGTTTATGATACTAGGTGATTATATCTGGAGAAGGGAACAAAAAGAAGAACTGAACGGCAATGATGATACCAAGAAACCAGCATTACACAAAGTCCTAGTGTTTGGGATCCTTCTCTTTGTATTTATAGTGACAGTTGTCATGCAATCTCTTTTTGCTTGGATTCCAGCAATGAAAGAATGGAGAGACGGACATACTCATGTGTAATAGTAAGTCTTTTCTCATCATATCTTACTGTCCTTCTCAAAGATCAATAAACACGTCCTTCTTCTTATCATCATCACCATCTACTACTTTCTCCTCATTTGTAAGTGACAATGATGATAACTGTTTCCGTATCATATCATCTCTACTATCAATAACCAATGTAACAGGTCCGTCATTTACTAATTCTACATCCATCATTTCACCAAATGCACCATCATGTATCTTCTCTGCTTGATATCCGTCTTTCAACATATCGAGGAATTGATTATACATTATTTGTGCCTCGTTTGATTTCATTGCTAGTTTATAATCGGGTTGATTCTTCTTTGATAATGTACCGTATAATGTAAATTGACTTTTGATAATAATAATAAGTATAGTGTATGTATGTTAGTATGCAAGATATTATTCAAGCAAACAGTATTATGTGTACAAAAGCAGACGCATTTAATATCTTACCTTACACATAATATATCATATTCCTTTTGTTGGACATGCTGTCTCCAAAAAGCACCGTTATCATTCTCCCATAACTTAACGGCCAATAATCGCTTAGCACAGTATTGCAAATCACTTTCATCATCTTCATGATGCAAGCCAACTAAGGCGACCATTCCTTGATTGATCGATGATATAACCTCTTGATTGACTGTTACCGAGGCTTTTTTTACCCTCTGAAAGATGCGCGTTGTTCAAGATTTATGAAGAGGAAGAGAGATGATTGTAACTTCTGTTTAGTATGTATGACTTACAAAGACAATAAAATAAAGACAACATTAGAACTTTCCTGGATAACTAATTTCATGGCATTTGTAGACGATGTAATATATATAAACACGGTGATTAATAGAAGAGTGGTAGTGGTGGTAATGTTGCTCATATCATATAGGAGGAGGCCGATGATGAATAATATGATGGGTGATAAGTGATGGGAGAAAAATTATGAGAGTAGGATAAGGATACCGTATCTTGCAAAATGATAACACCAGTGAGAATATTAAAGTTACTCTGAGCCCTTTAGCAGTAGCGGCCTACCTCCAATAGCTCATCTCTTATATCATATTCTTGTAGTATACAATATCTCATCTATAATTTGTCTAATAATAATAGTACCATGGCATCTCAACAACCACCGTCGAATCCATTTGACGTTAATCCATTTGCAACGTCTCCACAAAATCAACAACAGCAATGGGGGGCTCAACAACAACAGCAGCAGCAAATGCCACCACAGCCAGTAGTTGCAAATGTTAATCCATTCACAGCAACGTCTCCAACAAATCAACAGCAAAATCCATTCGCTCCTTCTCAACAACAGCCTATACAACAGCAATATCCACCCACTCAGCAGCATAATAGTGTGGCTGCTGTACCTCAATATCCACCACAAACTAATCAGCCACCATTGCAATTACAACAACATGCACACAATGAACAACATCAGATTCCTCTTCAACAACAACAGCAGCAGATTGTACCGTCGAATAATACAACTGTTAGTCCTTGGGCGTTACAGGTTGATACCGGTACTAATGTTGTGGTAAGTTTACATATAAAACAATACTTTACATATGTCTTAGAGATTTGATATGAGGTTATTTTGCATTATGTATTGAATAGATTGGAGATTCAGTTGAGAGCAAAGGATGTGTTATTATTTGCTGTTATTATGTGTATTCACGATTTATAGGAGTTATAGTTTTAGGATTGGTGTGGATTTAGTTTAGGACTTATATGTGTTAGGACAAACAATAGATTGAGCTTTTGGAAGAGTGTGGATATTTGGTATTGAATTGTTGAATGGAATGTTAAGCATTGTTCGAGAATTAAGACGCTTGTTCTCATTCAATCATGCAACTTCTCTCTGTTTCTACAACAAAGGCTTCACCTCCAGCGGCGGTTCAACCATATGACCCGCTGGGTATTTTTAATGCACAACAGCAACAAGCTCCGCCTCCCCAACAGCAGCAAATCCAACAGGCATATCCAGGACAGCAGCAACAGCAATATAACAATTATGCCATTCATAATCAGCCTCAACAGCAACCACAATTAGCAGCACCTGTAGTACAATCACCACCAAATTACAACATAGAACGACAGAATGAATCTTTATTGCCCGATGAGGAAGATGATGAAGGATTGGCATTAATTGATGTAGAATTAGATGACGATGATGATGATGTTGCTGCTGATAGGAACAACTTAGAAGATCGTAAAAAGGACGGTGACTTCCTCCAAGCTGATTCAATCAAAAAGAAGAAGAAGAAAAGCAGTAGTAATGGTAGGAATGGGTCATCATCATCTGGTCAACAATACAATTCATGGGATAGAAACCCCGACGTTGCACCTCCACCTCCACCCACGCCAGGACGGCATCATGCCGAGTATCTATCCAACAACTCTGCTCCATCCATGTCATCACCACTACCCAAATATGAATTAGTACATCATAGTGGATATGTCTTATCACGTATCTCATTCCGAACAGTATTATTACGCAAGTGGAAACAAACATTTTGGATACAGTATGGTCCTACACAACTATTGTTTTTCCGATCACATTCCGATTATGTCGATTGGTTGAATAATCCATATCATACGATGAAGGCACGTGAATATTTAGTTAAGTTACGAGTTGACTTTGTTAGTGATTTGAAGAAGAGTAGTGTTATGGGATATCAGGTTACACAGGTTCGAAGGAAGCCGTATGGGAAGAATGTAATGTAAGTTGTATCATTGCATCATATCAGGAAGGGTGTATATATTTGTGTGTACTGTTGGCCTGTATCTTATGCGTTTCTGCTATACTCTTTACACACAGGCTCCACTTTAAGCTCGAAAGATGGATGGATTATGGGCCTACCATCGCAGCGGCATTTGCAGCACGAGAGGAGGAAATGTTGAATTCACCCTCTCATAATAGAAATGGTGGCACTGCCAACGCCGATGGTGAGATGAATACCACTAATGATGTAACAGCATTACGGAAGATTATCTTGGGTTGTATGCGTAATGCAAGAGATGCAGCGTTGGTGGCATCTCGAGGACAGCACAGAGATATGGGTATAGTCAGTCAGGATGATGGATATAGGGGACGGTATCATGAGACAGGGGGTGGTAACGATCGGGAATCGCGAATCCCAAGTGGATCCGGCAACATGGGTTATCATCAAGCTTTTTCAGCGGAGAGTAGTCAGAGAAGACCCATGACTTCTGAGGGATATGAAACAGAACCTAGTGAGGATGAGACCGAGCCTCCAGCACCGGCGGCTCCTGTTGTGGATCTTTTAGGATAAAGAGGGCATGTAAAGTTGAGGAGAAGTAAAGATGGGAGTTAGTTTGTCATAAGACAGATGTTTTGTATGCTGATAATCTAAATCAGCAAATGAATGTTATACTTCAAATTAGTACTAATCTATTTATCTTGAGAGATCTCATATGTATATGAAGAAGAATGACAACTCTCTATCTTAGGAGAGTTAATGCCCTAGCTTCGGCCTTCATATGACCTTTGGCAACAAAATTGGGCTAGGATACCTAGGATACCACCCTCAAAATCTTGGCTCAAAAAATCTTCTTTGTCTCAACTTTTGATAAGAGGTAGATTAATTATATTACCCACCGTATACCACCAGCCGTGCTCTCATCATTAATCAAAAACAGTGTATTAGTTAGGCAGTAACATATTATCGGCGGCGCTGTTTTTGTTTCATCTAATTCTTCAATTAATTAGCAAAGAAATTGATTATATCATTCTTTCTTGGTTCATTGCAAAAGATTGCAACTCAACTCCAATATATTAACCTTGTAACTCAACTCCAATATGGGTTTAATAGATTACATTGGGGATAATTCAAAGCAGATAGATGCAACCGAATATGAAGAGAAAGTACGAGAAGAAGACCCCAATTTACTGCAGCATGACGAGAATATTGTATTTGCATTCAAAGGTCGTGGAGGTTCAGGTAGAGATCATTACATGTTAACAACCACACGAGTTATACTTCGAGATAAGAGGGGTGTTACAGGAAACTCCGCATTTGTATTGTTTCATCATGCGCAGTTCATATAAAGGCTCGGCGACTTGACTGCTTCATTTGACCTTAGTTGCCTTTATTGATTGCCCTTGCATATCATATGTACTAACATACCTTTTAATCTCCTCTCTTTCATCATAACCTGTGATAACGCGCATCTTCCAGGCAAGCGTGTTCGATATACTTCTGTACCCTACACATCTATCAGAGCCTTCTCACTTGAAACGGCAGGTAGTGTAGATACCGATCAAGAACTAAAGATTCATGCGGTGAGTACATATGATTGTGAGGTTGCAATTGTATATCTTAATTGCATATCTTGTGTATTTTGTTTGCTCACATCTCATGTTCATTCGTTATCATGTCATATCATAATTTCATACAACCATATAAAAGCGTGGTATTGGAAAAGTTAGTATTGATTTTCAGAATAGTGTGGATATAATGCCAATCCATCATTACTTGAGTACAGTAGTTATTCAAGGGAAGGGGGCAGGGAAAGATGCCGCAGGTGCAATTACATATGATATGAGTGCTGTAATGAATGGAGGTTCGACAGGGATATTTGATATCTTTGGATCAAACTATGCGCAAATCAATAAAGTCGAAGTAGAGTCAAAGTTGAAGAGTATGAGTATTCTTTTGTCGGATGAAAAGGTTGAAATGGCTTTTAGATGTGGTAGAGATTCTTTTTGTATGACTTCTCATCGTGTATTAAAGATTGATGTACAAGGTATCACGGGGAGGAAGATTGAGTATTTGACAATCCTTTGGCCAGCAATCAAGGGGTATTCTATTGAGACGGCTGGTAATATCATTGACAGGGATAGTGAGTTAGTCCTATTCTTCAACCTACCAGATGTTGCAAATTCTGCGGAAGGATTCCCTCGTAACTCAAGGACTAGGATGAAGATCGACTTCAGGGATGGCCAAGCTGATTTGTTTGCAGTTCAAAAGTATATTTCTGATAAACTTCTTGGACCAGACAACGTATCAACTTCTCAGCATGCAAGTACATTTGCAGGTCATCATGATGCGGGCTCGGGTAGTTTACTAGCATGGATTGGAGATGACAATCGAATGATTGATGCCGCCGAAGCAAACCGAGCGTTCCACCAGGACATTCCTCTTCTACAGAATTGTGAGACATGTGAACTCGCCTTCAAAGGTAGGAGGGACATGCTGCTATTTACTACTAAACGAGTCATCTTTTGTGACTTGAAGGGCTTCTTGGGAATGGGCAAGAAGGTCGAATACACGAGTCTTCCATACACAACCATCTCTGCATTTTCTGTAAGAACGGCCGGGTCATGGATTGATAAAGATTCTGAGTTGTGTCTATGGTTAGATTTTGATAACGTATTCTTCCCAAGGCGTGACAAGGAGGATGATCCTCCTCCGCCGCCAATCCCTAGAAAGAGCTTTGTTGAGATTGATTTCCAAAAAGACAAGGTTGACACTCTAGTGATTCACCGTTACATGTCTGAACGGATGATGAGAAACAATGGTCATCAGATGAAACCCTACACTAGTCTCGTCGATCCAGCGTTACTCGTACCTGCAGCAAATCCTGAAACTACTACAAACTTGCTTGATTGGATTGGCAACAACGCTTCTGCTATAGACGCTCAAGCCGTAAATGAAAAGTTCCATGAGGCTGGAATACTTCAGCATGACGAACAAGTTGCATTTGCCTTCAAGACAGGAAAGTCCGTGCTTTGTTTCATCTATGCATATGGGATGTTTGATATGAAGTCTCAAGTGATTTAGCTACTCATTTGACTTTGCCTTTGCAACCCACATACTAACTATGTTACAATAATCTCTCTTTTAACATCATAAATCGTGATAATGCGCATCTCACAGGTCGCGATTCATTGTACCTGACAAACAAACGGCTATTCCTGATTGATGTGCAGGTACGTGTCTATACTGTCTGTTCGATATGATTAAAATTGTCAAATAAATACTTAATATCAGTTACTTTACCCATACACGAACAAAGGGATTTACTGGGAAGAGGAAGGAGTACATGTCTGTTCCTTGGGATTTAGTTCGAGTTTGGTCTGTTGAGAGTGCTGGAAACTTTGATCGGGACATGGAGGTAAGAAGACATGTCCTCCTCTGTATTTATCGTATTCTTCTACAAAGCTCACATGGTTACATAACTCTGTATACTATACAGATGCGTTTGTGGTTCAAAGGATTCTGGAATAATAAGATCAAACAGGACCTTCGGAAAGGGAAAGCGGACATATTTGCTATCCAATCTTTCATTGCCCATTTCGTTATTGGCAGCGCAAATGGAAGCACGGCACTGTCGGGAGCTCAAACATGGGAAGCAACGTCCAAGAATGCAGCAACAAAGTTCCTAGGATTCCTTGGTGATGCACACGAGAAGGATCCTCTGGAGCTGACTGCAAAGCTTCGAGAATCACCAGCTCTATTACAGTCTGATGAAACCGTTGAAGCTGCTTTCAAATCTGGTAGAGGTGAGTAGAAGTGACCACTGTGCTACCCGTATAGGGGTATCCTGATTTTCACCGACTGAACTAACCCCCCTGCCCCCTTCAGATCTGTTTATTATCACAACCAAGAGGATTGTTATCATTGATAAGAAGGGCATCACTGGCAAGTCGAGAGAATACAAGAGCTACCCATTAATGTATAATAAAGCCTTCAGAATCGAGACTGAAGGGCACATGCTAAACGGGGCCGAAGTAAAAGTATACACGGACGATGATGATTTGAAGCAAGAATTTGCAAAAGGACAGACGGACAACTTGTGGAGCATTCACGAAATCTTGTCCGACAAGATGATTAACAACCCTCAAAAGGAGATTGGAGTAGTAGATACCGAGATTAGTTTTGAACAGCCAAGCTATGGATCTGCTCCTCAACCTGTTGTTGCAGCTCAGGTTCAGCCGTTCACATTCCAAGTGCAAGTGCCTGCAGGTGTCGTTGAAGGGCAGCAAATCCAAATTAAACATCCAGTATCTGAGCAATTGCTAGTCGTTGCCGTTCCACCCGGGGTAGTGCCCGGAGGAGTCTTCAATGTCTCTGCTTGAGGATGTACTCCTTTTGTATAGTGAGAGAATAATGCGGCTTGGTATAGACACGAGACATGTAAAAGATTATACAGTGCTTGGCATTACTTTATCTCAGTTGGTATATCTTTAACAACTTTCTTTTTAGTCCTCTGTTGGTGATCATGTTTCAGTGCATCCCTAACACTTAAACGCTTAGCCGGATCCAAGGTTAAACATCGATTAAGAAAATCTGCAAATTTCAATAACTCCACCCTCTCCCCTGGTGCTCCAACTCCCTTGGAGGCTTTGAGTAGTACTGAAGCCAATCGAGATTCTGGTTTGGCAGAGAGAACAGTCTCTAATCGACAGACTGGCTGACCGGTCACCTTATCCACATCCTGCTTCCGCAATTGGTATGTCCCTCCAGTTCCAACCTCAAAATGTGGCTGTAGCCCCATTTTAGTATAACTTAAAGCATGGCGTTTCACCATCTTGTGACTGAATGGGCCCATCGCATCCATGAAACGAACAAGCATATCATTGTTTGATTTGCCAGGGAACAGTACAGTACCAGTGAAGAGTTCAGCAAGGGTAACTGAAAGACTCCATAGATCCACCATTCTGTTGTATTCCAAGCCGAGTATTACTTCAGGTGGTCGGTAGAATCGACTTACGAGGTAGGGAGTAGGATCATTATCATGATCAGTCTCAAAGAAGGCACTGCCAAAGTCCGCAAGCTTCACAGTTGAAAAGTTAGCCGACACCAAAATATTGTCAGGCTTGAGGTCAGCATGTACTACCCGATGCCTCTCCAAATGAGCAAGTGCACAAAGCAATTGTCTACCATAACTCCGAACGGCAGTCAAGTTTATACCTACATTCTTACCAAACTTACTCAAAACCTCTCTTAAATTGAAGGGGAGGAACTCAAATAGAAAGATACAGTGCCGTCGGAATTCTGGTGGAGGTGCCGCATAATGTTGAGTATCCTTTGACGACGACGAAGACATGGTAGGATCTACATCCAAGAGTCTCACGATGTTGTGGTTTTCACGCTCCCTACGCTCTCGTTCTTCTTCATCATCCTCGTCATCTACCTCGTTATCGACCCCTTCTTTCTCTTTCTTAGGTTTCTTCTTGCTCGTTCTTGGCCTTTGATGACACAACATTCGTAGGATACGCATCTCTTTAGCCGCCGCTCTGGCCATGATTTCATTATTTCGAATAATCTTCATTGCTATAATCCTTCCTCCAGCTTCATTATTGGTGTTTGTGTTGCTAGTGTTTGTTTCCTCTACACACTTGATTACAGAAGAAAAGACTCCCTTGCCAATAATACCCAAGACACGAAATCGAGCAGTCCGATCTGCGTCATCATCATCATCATCATATACATCAGCTCGTCTCTCTTTGGGTAATGTTATAATCTCACCAATATTCGACTTATAATATCCCTCGGCATCATCACATTCTTGTGCATTACTATGAGCTGATTTGTTTGTGGTCATTGCATTCTTTGACGTCTGGGTTTCAGGTATGGCATTATCAGTGCCAAAAATATCAAATGAGTCTGCACCAGATTCATCTTCTTTCTTAACTTGGTTAGATTCCTCCACTTGCATATTAGTTGCACCGGTATTTGTTACGTCATCGGCATTTAATTCAGATTGGATAATACCAGCTACATTCCTCGGCTGATCCACCTTCATATCATCTTCATCCATCTTGACAACAGTCTTAGGTGCGCTCTCTTCCAATTTTCTCATCTTCTTCTTCCGCTCTTCACGTCGTTTATTTGCTAATCTCTCTTCACGCTCTTCTTCTGTTTCAAATTCAAACAAATCCTCTTCCCCATCATTATCATCATCTTTTCGTTTCTTTGAATTACCATCCTTCATAATATTTTCATCACCGTCATCCGATATATCACCCACCAAGGCACGTAATTGACGTTGTTCCTCCTCTTCTCTTTCACGTTCTATACGCTTCCGTTCTTCTTCTGCCTTTTTAGCAGTTTCTTCTGCTTCTGATTGACGCTGCTTTTGCAACTCTGCCAACTTTGCTTCATCAGCACGAGTTGATGAGGATTTAGAATGTTTGTTATTATCATTTCTGGAAGAGTTGCTGGATATGTTATTATTACCTCTTTGAGATGATGAATTATTCGCACTACTACTGCCACTCCTACGCTGATTATCATCTCGTTTTGTTTGTTCCTGTTGCAATTGTTTGGCCTGGGCTAGTAACTTTTCCAAGTTCTCATCCGTCTCTGCATTTTTTGATGTCGAAGAATCACCCCCATCAATGCCTACAGGACCACTTGTTGATCCAGATGTCATCCATGCCGGTTGATTAATTGATCCACCCCTACCCCTACCCCGTCCTCTTCCCATACCAGCCGATAATGATGATGAACTGTCCATACCTCTATCCATATTGTTATTGTTATTATCCCTACCAAAAAAATCATCTCTATCTCTTTCACTACGCACAAAGTTCATTTCAGTACTAGAACGACCCCTACCCCTTCCCATACTACCACCACCACTGCTACCACGATCTCTATCCCATTCTCTATCATCACGTCCCCTCGACCTATTATCATCAAATCCTAATCCCCTACCCTGCCTACTTTGATCTCGTGAAGAATGATTATTATTATCAAACTGCTCTCCTCCTCGATTGTATCCTCTATTCATATCTCGATCTCTATCATACCCACGATGATCTCTATCATCATATCTATTATCTCTTCCTCTATCTCTATTATCATATCGATCTCTTTCATTATATCGATCTCGTCCCCCATCTCTATCATTATCATACCTACCACCCCTGTCATAATTATTTTTGTGCATATCATGTGTTCTTTGCGGTTCTTCTCTTCTATCGCCGCCGCTAGGTCCTACATCACCACCGCCGCCATTTTCACCTTGTGTCATCCATGCTGGTAACGTATTACCGCGGCCTCGACCTCGTCCTCTTCCACCACCAGTGGACATGATATTGGTTGGTAATAATAAGTAGGGCGGCAGTGAATTTTTCCCTCACCTTACATTTGGAGAGACAACGGTATCTTCTTTATTGCAAACTCCCTCCACCCCAGAGCGCTTGCTGATTGAGAGAGATTGAACCAACATAGATAGTACATGTGATGCAGGGGAACGGTATCTTCTTATTCGATTTATGCCGCCAACAGCAGGTGATATAGACAAACCGACGGGTTGGAGGTGATATAATCACCAGTATAGAGTATATACATTGCATTGTTGCAACAATAAATACACAAGATATGTCTTTTGCAACTCCGGAAAAACAGTGTATCAAAAATGATAAACAGCGTGTTACCTTTGCAACTACCGAATGTATAAGAAGAGGAAGGGCAACACCACATACAAAGAAGAGTATCGACAACAAACCTCGATTGATAGAATCAGGTGCAGTTAGACTACAATTTGATGCTAAAACTAATCCACGTCGGAATAAGAATCATATTGGTAGTCATCGATTGATCGATCAGGGTGCAGTACGGCTTAACATAACAAGACATACAACACCCCGACGACGTCGTATTCACAAGTCAAGAAGTCAACTCTACTCTCCTGAATTGTTGACAAGAAAGAAGATGGTACCGCAGAGTGATAAACTGTACAGACGCAAAAGTAATGATGTATCAATTGCAGCAACAACATCATTCACCCCGGCAAACACACCGGCAGTAAAGAAATATACACCAAACCGACGACGATCAAATGCACATCGTGGTGGTCATAGATTTCGTGCGTCATTATCTCCCAAGCCACCATCGAAGATATTACTACATTCAACACCTATCAATACTATGGATAATATGCAAAAAGAGAATAATAATGATAATTTGGCATTTGAATTACATCGTCGATTAGTTGAGCATTCGGCAATAATGAATGAGCAACAAGAAGAGGCAAAGGAGGAGAGTTTACCCAGGATGCTCTTTTGATTGTTGTTAGAAAGATGAAAATGATGAGGTACAAGTATGTGATGATAGCTGTATTGAAGTACATTTGCCCGAGTTTGAAAGATATAGATTTAGTATAATGCATATATAGTGATACTGTGATTGACCCGTTTTACCTGTTAGTAGTAGTAGTATCCTATCTATTCTCAATCAATTGACACAATAGAGAAGGATCCTCCATTATGAGTAGATATGTAGTCTCTAGTTGAACTAAATCAGATTGATTATTGTCTTGAGAGCTTGCTGATGACGATACCGCTGCTGCTAGTTGGAATGGATAAAGACCTTTTACTGCATCTGGTTCAACAAGAGCTTCCGGGTATTCATTTAAGAGAAGCTTGACATCATCCCAATGTCTTGGAAGTTTCTTCGATTCAGGTTCAATAGACTGTCCATAAACAATCTTCTTACAGATCTCTTGATATTCAATTGGTGTATCCTCCCACATAAAATAGTATGGAACTTTTTCAATATCATTATTCCACACACCTCCTCCTTGTTCCAGAACTGACAGAAATGAAGAGCAGATATTGAGATACTGATGTGTCACAGGTAGAAAACAAGATACTCTGATGTACTTACTTTGATACAACTTATCACCAAATGTTAAGAAGTGACATCGTTCATTTTTATTGAAACCATGCATATCGATGATGGCATAAACAGCTTCTGTAATATTTTGGAAAGTTGTCATCTCGAAAGTGGTTGTATGGAAGATTTGAATTGGTTTCGGAACATCACTAGAAACCTCAAGGTTGAAATTATCCTTAGAGACCGATGACTTTGTATCTTCAACTAAAAGATGTAGTGGAAGTCTCCCATTTCGATTCCGCCTACGAGCGACCGAAGACTCACAGTGTAGTAGGTATTCAATCATAGAATGCGGAAAGGCATCAGTGTTAAAGCGTACCATGCTTCGTCCTTTTGATGCAGTGACTGTGCCATCATTAATACTGTGTCGATTGGCAGCATCAATCTTCTCAACCGATGGCAGCAGAGTTGAAATATCTCCACATGCATAGTGCAATGGAAAGTTACCGTATGAGTCTTCTTCTAACAACTGACTACTGGGATTGTCATCTATAGAGGTAGAGGTACCTTCTATTTTGAAAACAAGCTCATCATCATATGCTTGTTGTATCGCCTCATCTACTAAACAGTACAATATGTTCTCTTCCTCTTGATTGTTCATGATATATTCGTATATTTCCCTCCTACTTGCTCCATTGCCCTTGTCGATCTTGGTAATAGTGTGAAGAATATAGGCCAAGTAGCTGTCGTCTTTTCCAATAATGGAACTCTTTCCGAAACGGTTACTATAATACTCTCTATCGTCATCACTAGCCACTTGAAATGTGATACCACTAGTATCATTCAGAGCGGCAGGGACACCTCCAAAAAACCTAAGTCCGTCATTATTAGCATCGCTCCCTTGTAATATACTGGTATATAAAGCAATAGCAGGGAAAGAGGCATACTTGATGGCAACGACTGCTGAATGAACAGGAGGCAAAAGTGGTTCATCACCATCGATACAATTGCCTTTTGTAATTGCTACCGCTGCCGCTTCAATCAATACCCTCATAGGAGACCACAACTCTCGTTTCCAATTCTTCCTCAATGCAAATTTGTCTCGCATAAACAGAGGTATTTTCATATCAAAGCCTCTATGAAGAGCGTTGATGCTTAGATCATTTCTATACATATCGAATGATTCAGAATGATATGAACCACCTCCATCATCTGATGAGTTATCTTCACCCCCACTCTCATCTGAGTCGGAATCATCCTCACTAGATTCGTCATCATCCTCACCAGAAGAATCATCGCCATCATCCATACTAGTTGTGCTCATTTCATCATTATCTGTGTACGATTCGATCAAATTATCAATGGCAAGACGACCTAATGAATTCCGTATTAGCGTTGCTCTACAGTCTCCTAAAGAAGTCAAGACTTGTAACATTGAAGGAGATGAATATGTGGTAGCAAAATGTAATGGTAAATCACCTTCATTATCCAACACCATTGTTGGATGAACTCCATTGGTGGGTGTCTGACACTCCTCTAGTATTAATCGAAGAGTTTCTTCATTATCAGATTCTCCGGCCAGAAAATGGACTGGAGAACATCCATGGAAGTTTTGGGCAACTAGTAGATCGTGAAGAGTAGGCTTCCTTGAATCCTTTTCTACTTCATTCAAAGGTCGGCATGCCTTCAATATGACATTTAACAGATCAATATGAATAGAGCCTTCTCCCGTCAAGACATGAAGGGGTGTATTACCAAGTGCGTCTGGAAGATGCGCGTTTCATGGTTTATAAAGATGAAGAAAGATGATAGTATATTCTGTTAGTAGGTACCGGCAACTAAGTTCAAATGAAGTAGGCACGCCACCGAGACTTCATAAACACTTCAATTAACATGACAAAACTACAAACGCGGATTTTCCTGGCATGGTAAGCACCGATGTATGCTGTATCATCTCGGTGGGTTTAATCTTTTGATCAGGCTTTAAGCTACTACCAGCATCTTCTTCTTCTTCCTCCTCATTCCCTCTTTCCACTGGAGGTAATACTACCGGTGGGCAATAATGTTGATATACATGAGATGGGCATTCAGTAGAGCAAGTACCATTAGTTGTTTTATTATCATCCTTCATATGCTCTTCTTTACCATTTGTATGATTAGAGAGTAGAACATTATGAGAGGCATCAATCAACATTTCAGCGGTCTTAGTAGCACCAACCAAATCCCGAAGTCCATCATTATCTCCATGTGTTAATTGCACTACTAGTGATTCATTTGAATCAAATTGCATTCTTAACAAGGAATGTAATAGTGTTTTCTTTTGTTGCATATCTGTACGAGCACGTATCGTTGCATCAATGTTTAGTAAGTTGGCATTTGAATTAGGTTGTGCCCAGTATCTTAATTGAGAAGTATCATCCTCTTGTGTATTGTTATCTAAATTATCTTCTTTTTCATCTTGTTTAGTAGACATAGACGATATATCAATTCCCATCGATATAGCCCTTAATCTACGAGCCTCATTAAACCACATATCTTCTTCTCTTGAATCATCAATTCTCATTGCAATACTTGTATCTTTTAATATAGCAGCTTGTATAGAATTCCAATCATGATTTGCTAACATTATATGCAATTCTTCCATGGTTGGCCTACTCTCTTTCATTGACATACTATTACTACTACCTCCAGTATCACAGGCAGCAGCACAACTGCAGGACGACGAACCAATTACCTCTTTCATTTCCATATCTTGAGTGAGTGAGTGAGTGTTTTGGTATCTATCCTACTATCGTAAATCGTATTGTTGTTTCTTCTGATCGACTGCCATATAGCACGAAGAAGAGGGTTCACTTAATAATACAGCGTCACATAGACTGACGAATAGGATAGACCACCCTCATCCTATATCTAAAAGTAAGAGGCAATACCTATCCTTTTTTATGGTTGTCACACGAAGAAGAGGAGCTAATGGTCCTTCACAATATGATCGTGTCGATGACAAATCTGCATATTCATTATCACCGGGGAAGACGTCCACTATTACAACTAACAATATCTCAGATGGAAGTGATGACGAATCATTATTATCAGACAATAAGTCTACGCTTATATTATTCATCATATCTCTTTCTTCATCGGCATTAATAGTACTTCAAGTTTTAGTATATCTACCAAGCTTAACATCAACTGGGAACAAAGTGGCATTCACAGCCATATCTATTATGTGTGTAGTCGTTTATACGATATATCAAACAATGATTCGATTGGGATATGAAACATCATTGCTAAATGTCTTCCTATGTGTCTGCTGTTTTACAGCGGCGATTGATTTAGGTATAGCCGGATATCTATTAAACATTTGGAAGCTAGGAAGTTTTTATATATTGGTAGGAGAGCCTTACTTTAATACAGCATATGGCATAGGTGTGTTAGGCTACGATGGTATTGTTCATTTAGTACTACAATCAATAATGTGTTACAGAAGTCTACAAGATAATTATATTGGATCTCTTGCTTTAGTTTGGGGAGGTTCAATAATCAATTCAATGCTCCCTCTTCTAATTGGAGGAGCAGCCACTGGTATCTTCTCTAGTAGTGTCGAGATGAGCACATCATTGAATGCTCCTTATGTATTGATACCAGTTATTATTGTACATACTCTGTTCAATGAGAGTTCATCATCACGGATTCGACAAGGTGCAAAGCTGATGAAGAGCGACATCCAATCAAATCTTCATTATATCATGCTAAGTTTAACTCATATGAGTTTGGTTATCTTACTTGTGGTTAGGACGATGAGTGTATTGAAGAGCGATGCAACAATTGCAAAGTATTGGTTAACGGTTGAGCCGGTACTAGAACAAAGTGATGGTTCAAATGTGATCTTGATAGATTCTCTTCAAGCTCTGTTTTGGCTAGGGCCTTATCACTTGTATAGCATCTTTGAATGTTATACTCGTGCAACAAAACAACATCGAGGATGTCTTGCAAATGGGAATTGGTCAAGCTTAATAATGGGAGCGTACCTACAATCTTCATTTATTCGAGTGTTCATGACTTGTGCGACATATGCTAGCCCTGGCATCATTGAGTATAGCTTTCATTTGGCAACTTTGGCTGTCAATCTTTTCGTTGTTTCTGTTGCTTTATTTCATTCATGGTCTATGCATGAATGAGTAGTGTTAAAATAGTTCTTCATGTCGGTATCCTAATTTAAGATGTCACTTCAATCGCTTGCATCTGTTAGGGTTGGAGTGGATTGGATGTGGATATAGATGTCTGTTATAAGCCCTTTCATTAAATACTTCTTCCATTTGAGCGAGTAGTAGGCGGCGATAAAGGGTGGCACTTATTTCAAAGATTCTCCTTTTTTTGCAAGGTGCACCATCATTATCATAACAATTATTTAGTACAACTCTTCACTAATGAGTAAGAAAGGTAGTACAATGATGAACAAAAAGTTATACATTACCTGTGTGTTAAGTATACTATATGCATCAATTTATCGGTTTAGACCGTATTTTACACAACGATATACACCACTCATCAATGAGGCCAGTATTACAATAACAAAAAATAAACCAGTTTATGCAGAGTATGATGATGGTGATAAAACATACATTATTGAAGAAGTTGATACAATTGATATTAAACATGAAGTAGCAGCATATGAAGAATATCAAACGTCAGTGGAAGACATAATAAGCGCATCAGACAGTATATACATTAAAAACAAAGAACCATACTTGAATCGGTTTCAAAGACGATTTGCCTCATCCCAAGAGAGGGGTAACAAGGGCGGATATATCTTCCTTAGACATATGAGAAAGGCAGGTGGTACTACACTACGAGTTTATTTCCATGACGCATTATTACATCATAATATAACAAGAAGCACTGATGACTTTAGATCATATAAGTCAGTAACAAAAGAACAGATGGAGAAGAGAAAGGCAAAGACACAAAAGAAAGAAGTTATTGTTGATCCCAATCATTATCAAGTACATTATATTGAACATGAATTCTTACCAATGGATTGGAAATGTCCAAGTATTGATCCAAGATGGAAGGAATCTCTCCGTATTATTGTACTTCGGCATCCTATCGAAAGGCATTTATCTGAATACTTCTTCAGTGGTATACCAATGCACGGAAAGAAGTCGACTACTGCTGTGAAATACTTCCCAATCGACAAATCAAAATTATATGTAAACAAGACATACACTAATGGAATGGCAAAGTTTCTCTCTGAGCATTTGCCCAATTGGTTACAAGGTATTGGAAATCGACTATCAGACAATCCAAGGCAACGGGTAGAAGGGAACTTTGATTCAATTTTCAGTAGACATTACACTGATAACTTTCAATTATGAGCTCTTGCAGGGTGCTCATCAACAAATTGTCTAAGCAGAAAGAATGTCACTAACGAGAAGATAGAAAAGGTTGTCAACTTCCATCCATCAATATACAATTACTCGGTTGATCCAGTACCAAGATGTACACAATACTTCCGCAAGGAGGATAAGCCATCTGCGTTATTTGAGCAATGTGCCAAGCCTGGCCATGTTGCTGAAGAATGTGAAATTGGCTGTTCAGGGCCATGCTTTTATCCCTCGGTGGCATGGGGTGATGTTGGAGATAAAGATTTGTACAGAGCCAAGGTATTGCTTAGACAATTCGATGCAGTATTGTTAACAGAAAAGTTGGATGATATAGATCAAGCTGACTTTCTATCTGATGTGATGGGGGTACCTCGTGATTCATCCTTTTCACTTGCTAATAAGAACATTACTGCCAATACCCTCGTTGAAAAGAGTGACAAGCGAGAGAAGACAAGATTCTATCGTGATTTGTTAATGAATCTTGGTTTGAAGGACATCTTATCTACTCTAGAAGAAGAGAACAAGCTCGAAATTGAATTCTTCCACTACGCCGAGAAGTTGAATGAGGTAATGCTTGATCAATGGAAGATAGAAACCGGATACAAGTAGTACTGATACCCCTTGAGAGTATAAGAGGGCTTTGTACAGTCAGATTTTACACTGGCGTATCGTTGGAAGGTATTTTCCAATAAGTAGCACCAACGAGATGACAAACCACAACCATAACAAACAACTTCCAAACATGTTAATGAGCTAGAGCACGATAGCCGTTGAATTGTACTAGTAGAGAATAAGAAGGGAGATATCATGTGCAGTTGGGACCTGTTTAAACGAGAGAGGTTTCCCAGAGGAAGGTGAAGCGATTGCAAACCTCAACTCCCTCCTATCTCTTAGGTGCCGACGCTAGTTCAATCGGGTATTAGAAGTAACTTATATAAAAATAAATCTGTGCTGACACAAGGAATACAGAGGTGGATATAACAAGTCGTCACCTAAAATCTACTAAACTAAACTAAACTGTGTGCATTATTCATTGAAGAAAACTATCTCTTCAACCGATAGTAGAACTATCTCTTCAGCCGATAGTAGAGTGAATGTTTTTGAGTAATGGTAATGTTGCAAATACCTAGTGATGTATAGTGAATTAGGGATAATCTATCATGGAAAGGATATGATGTCTCCCAGGGTGTCTCGATCGGAATTTGTTGAAAGAAACAAAGAAAGAAACCTTCTTTATGGCTATCATTCTTGCCGCCACTATTCATGACATTCTAGCACAACTCTTGAAGAGTGTATTCAAAAGTCATCAATTATAGTATCAGGAGTACCATCACATATATTTCAAGTACCTACGGAATGGATACAAAAGTATACAACTGTTATTAATGTTGCAGCCGAGACGAACTTTGATGAGGATACGATATGTAATGAGGAACGATGTATAACATATGTTCCACATGTTGGACGAGTTACCGTGGCTGCATTGGAATATAATTTGATGAGTCTTCATCAGAATTATCATTCAAAAAGTAAACATAAAGATATGA
>Ga0214479_100584_pt1 | contig 20326 bp, 17 predicted proteins | sample M1_20Mar14CPVII9_5_FD_165054 | JGI IMG/M metagenome (GOLD analysis project Ga0214479, IMG submission 165054) | Marine eukaryotic communities from Monterey Bay, California, United States - M1_20Mar14CPVII9sort6BwellE14 | ecosystem: Environmental > Aquatic > Marine > Unclassified | place: USA...
ATCGGCAGAAAATCAGGATCTGAGGCATGAAACCTGCCATGGGGCTGTAAAAGTATGGTGGAGGGACTTACTATCATGCTGAGAGTGTTAATCAACTTGTTATACACCCATACAATGCCAAACAACCACTATTGCAGCACCTGCATGATGCCATACCCCCACTTGATGGCCAAACATTGCCTGACAATCGGCAGAAAATCAGGATCTGAGGCATGAAACCTGCCATGGGGCTGTAAAAGTATGGTGGAGGGACTTACTATCATGCTGAGAGTGTTAATCAACTTGTTATACACCCATACAATGCCAAACAACCACTATTGCAGCACCTGCATGATGCCATACCCCCACTTGATGGCCAAACATTGCCTGACCATCGGCAGAAAATCAGGATCTGAGGCATGAAACCTGCCATGGGGCTGTAAAAGTATGGTGGAGGGACTTACTATCATGCTGAGAGTGTTAATCAACTTGTTATACACCCATACAATGCCAAACAACCACTATTGCAGCACCTGCATGATGCCATACCCCCACTTGATGGCCAAACATTGCCTGACAATCGGCAGAAAATCAGGATCTGAGGCACGAAAGTCAAACATATGTTTGAATGATAAATGCAAAGTTCAATGACACTTCTCTGTAATTGTTACTTTAGTTATACCAACTATGTAGATAAATAGGCGAAACTGTAGGATCACCTTTTTAACAGATCACACCTCTTGGAAATCATTACAATTACTATTGTCAATAGCTTGTGACATTCTGTTCAAACCTGATTGTACTCTTGGGGGAGAGTAACATGTAGTTTTTTGAATGCTTCTTTGTGCTTTGATGACGCTTTTTTTAGTATACCCATCAAGCACGTGCGTCCTGCAGTGTTTCTATCAGCTGTATGTGACATATTATTATAAAGCTCGTTTGGAGCATTGTCAAGCAAGTCTCGCACTAATCCTCTTGCCGAATTTGTGATGTTACTACTCTCGCTTTGCTCCGCCCATAAGTCAATTTGAGTTTTGATCAGTATTGGTAGCATTGGACTGCTGTTGACCTCTTCTAAAGATAGTCCATCAAGTTTGTTCTGTTGGAACTCCCCATCGTCAAGCCAATTCCTCAGTACTTGCGACTTTCCCTTCGATACAAAGTACTTGTACCCGTCATCTTCCTCTTGAGCTAGAGGCAAAAACAGAGTAGTAAGCACTTTCACGGCAGGGATGTCAAACAAGTGATTCGTCTTGAACAAATTGTCCCAATCTAAGAAAGTTTGAATGGTATTTTCTGTTTCATCTTTTGTTTTCTGGAGGTCATAAATGCACGAGAATTCAAGTAATTGGACGATTTGCTTGACTATTTCTGTCCTTTCTTTACGCTTTGCAAAATTTGCATCATCCCAAAAAGAAGTCAAAACGGTTTCTTTCCAGTGTCCGTGATCAACCTTTTTGATATTAGAAATAGATACTACCTTTTCAGAAAGGAATTGATCACACTGTGCCAAATGTGATTCCATTGAGAATTCATGAAACCATGGGACAATTGTCATAACATTTTTATCATTGATTATAGCACTATGCGTAGCCATCCCGATTTTTGAAGGATCAATAAAGGGATAGAAAACTTTCCACTGGTCTGTTGGATCTTTATCTGGGAACTCGATCCGACTTTCATTGTTCTCCGTCATATTTGTACTTAACATAGCTGTTGCATATTTCAATAAACATAAGCACAATAAGGAGTTAGTATCGTTAGTGCTATAAATATAATCGTAACAATATAATATCTTACCATCAAAGTACGGACATGCAAAAGATAATGCAATCTTATAGCACTCAAATTCCTGACGATTATCTCCCGATCCTTTAAATATGTAGATTAACAAAGATAAACATATGAGATAAGTAAGCACTAAAATACACACTAGTGAATACTAACACATAAAATCTTTTGCATCATATCTTCTTATTAGTAATCTACGTATACTTAAAAAAACTACTTACCGACAGCAACAATAACGTCGGGAGATGCAGATCTAATCTTCTTCGGTGTATGTTCCATTTTAGTTCAGTAGAAGTAGAGATGGGAGAAGGAGGATGATAAAGGCCTGATGATAGTAGCGCAAAGGTGGTGTACAAGCAGTCAATCAAATATTAACTGTCTGGTGTTATAGAATGATTAGTAGTATTATCAATGTATATTATAGTGTTACCAGACGATGATTTACTAGTAGTACAAAGAGTTAAGTACGATACATACAGTTGATTTTAGTTGACGATTTGCTCACACGAATAAACTCAAACTGCCCATAGCCATCATTAATAACTCAATCGATTGCCTCATAACTCTTTCAAATCTACCTCTCTCTATTTCAAAGATGGCCGACAATAATGATAATGTAATTACTATCGAACTCGTGGATTCACGAGATGTTCAAATGCACTTTGAAACTGAGAAGGATGGAAGTCTACAATCAATATTCGACAAATACTCTAGTTTCAAATCTCTACCTCGTAAGTGTCACCTTGATTGGTTGTAATACTAATTGGTTTTGATATGTATTTATATAATATTAGTGTGGCGGTGAACCTATACACTGATTGGATAAGATATAATTGTTATCTTATATTGTATCTTAATATGTTGTACATGATATGATATTGCTTACATTATGCTTACATAAGCTCACATCATATGCTCAATCATATTATGCTCACATCATATCATGCTTTGCAAAACACAACATCTATAGTCGACTCATTGCAATTCACATATAAGAACAAAGTTATAAATCCAAATGAGACACCAGCAAGCCTGGATATGAGCAGTGATGATACTACAATTCAAGTCTCATTAACAGGAGATGCCCTAACAAAAGAACAAATTGCAAACGCATGTACATCAGGATCAATATCCACAGCTATTGATTTACTATCAAAGAGTAAAGAGATTTGTAGTCAGTCAATAACATGGTTTGATTCGGAAGGGCAAGAATTATCCACACCGCCTTTATTTATATGTATTGATTATGGACATACAGAGCTAATTGAAAGGTTATTGTCATTGCATGAAGATATATTAATTACATTAACGGGAGGAGACGGGGATTATACTGCTTTGCAATGGGCAAGTTGGACAGGTCATTTGGAGATTGTTAAACTATTAATAGAAAAGGGTAAAGCGAAAGCAGATGAAGAAGCAATATCTTTAGCAAGAGAGGATGATCATAATGAGGTAGCCGATTACTTGCTGAAACATGTTGACATATATGCAGCATTAGAAGGAGATGCGGATGAGATAATGATGAAGGCGTGCAGGGAAGGAGATGCTAAGAAGGTTAGGCAGATACTGGAAGAGGAGAATTATGATATAGAAAAGTGGAAAGATGATGAGGGCAAGTATCTTGCCTTCTCTCCAATGTACCTTGCAGTTAAGAACGGCCATATGGAAGTAATACAGGTATTTGCAGAGAAGGGAGTGCCGATTCAGGACTTGGATGTAGTGCCAGAGGTATCAACAGAGTAGGGAAGAGTATATTCACTTAAACATTTGTTTCCTACTTAGACACAGTTTATTTATGTACATGTTCATTATTACCTCCAATCACATTTCTGGAAATGATATTAGATCTCATGATAATCCATCGTGTCTTCCTCTTCTTCTTCTGACTCACTTTGCATCTCGTTGTAAGCATCCTGAAAGTCCTCTAGACCGGAACTACTACTCTCATCGGCACTACTCTCACTATCGAGTTGTTCATACTCAATACTTAGTTCATCATCTTCATCCTGCTCTTCATCAACATAATCACTATCTTCTAACTCTTCATCTTCTACCTCATTGTCCGAGTCGACATCGTGTGCAATAACTCCATCTTCATTTGATTCACTATTTAACTTAAGACATCTCAAAGATGGTAGGTCATTTTGTAATGAATCAAGCCTCGGATCGTCTTCCATATCCTTACATCCATACAAAGCCAAACTCTGAAGCTTCACAAGTCCGCTGAAGAATTTGATTGCATCAGAAGAAACGCATGTATTACTGAGGTTCAACGCCTTGAGGTTAGAAAGGGCAGCAAGAGATGCCGCACCTCGATTTGTAATACTCTCATTTTGGCTTAGATTCAAGCTCGTTAGGTTGGATAAGGTAGCCAAGTGTGCACACCCAAGGTCGGCTACTCCACCGCCACACAACTCAAGTGATGTCAGAGTTTGTATCTTGGAAAGGTAGGCACAACTGGTTATATTATGAAAGAAAGGAAGTAGTTAGTATAATTCATCGCGATGAGATATAGAAGTTAGCACACAAAGAAGAATCTTACCCGAGGTCTGTCACACGAGATGAGAACAGATCAAGCGATGTCAAAGGCAAGTTTCTTAGATATTTCAAGCCATCGTCACCGATATCCCGACTATCTAGATTAAGAGTTTCCAAGTTCTTCAAGGATGCTAGATGCCTCAAGCCTCTGTTTGTAATGTTGCAATAGAACAAAGATAAGTTCTTCATCTTCTCAAACTGAGCAATCTTTGACATGCTAGCATCACCAATATCCGAGTCAGCAAGATCAAGTGTAGTGAGATTTGGCGTAACATTGTTGTCCGCAAGATGTGCTACTCCCCAATCGGAAATGGTACAGCTGTCTAGATTCAGCTCTTCTAATGCCGGTAAACTCCTTAGACGAGATAGATGAGAGTCTCTTACTTCTGAATAACACAGCTCTAACGACTTAAGATTATTAATCTTGCCTTGCCAAGAAGACCGTAGAATACCGGGGATATACGAGACATCAAGAGATGTTAAATGAACCAACTTCCCTAGCGTCTCACCCAGCTCTGAACTGCTAATGTTTATGCATCCATTCAAGTCCAACTCTTGAAGATTTTCTAACTTCTCGAGGTTTTCCAGCCCATCATCTGTGATGGAACATCGAGCTAGTCGGAGAGTGTATTTTGTGGGTTACTTTTACTATTTCGCCCATAGTGTACGATTATATCAAAGCCACATACAAAGTCCAAGAGTGGATAGGTGGGTATTATTTGCAAATCAGAATAACTCATAACTATTACAACCCAACATAACTCAAACCATGAGTATGCAGGCATATATGGGTAGTAAAAAAGCACCTAATCCACGAAGTGATACTCCAGAATCTTCTAAACGACCGAACCCTAAGAAACACAATCGTCCTTTTAAATTTGGACTCAGAACACATGCTGATTTTATACTTGAGTTATCAAATTCTAATGTATCATCGGATGATGTTGTATCATCAAGTAGTATATTATCATCGATTCCTGTTCCATCATTTAACTTTGCTGGAAAGTCGACAAAGACTTCTGAGGATACTACAACTACTAACACTACAATCACATTCCTTGGAAATAATGTTGTACACTCCGACCTAGTAAACAAATTTGACTCTAAGAAACAAGACTTAAATGTTGCACTAATTGAATTAAGGAAGAGAGCTGATTGGGGCAAACCTAATGACAATTTAGATGAAGATGATGTTGTAAGACGCAATAGTATTTTTAATCGATTAGAGGACGATTTAAAATCATCATATTCCAGTTATCCAAAGAACTTTGCACAATTGTGCAATCCCGAGAAAGATTACTCCGAAGATGATGAAGTTGTTTATGCTTGTGGGTATGGTAATAATGGTGTACCTAAACCAGGTGATACATCGAATAAGAAAACACGAAAGGAGTATCTAAAGGAGAGTGGATCAAAACATACTCATTTTGCAGTTATTGGTACTTCAAGAGAGTTAGTTTTGAAGGGATTTGTCAATATGGAAACAGTGGATTATATATATAAACTTCAATCAGTGGGTGTAGGATTTGACAAAGGTCCACGTGCAGAGCGTTTAGTAAAGGAGAAGATTATTCGTCAGGTTGCAGAGGCATTAATTACAGTATGTTATAAATGCAAAGACGGTCCTATTGCTGAGTTCATCCTAGCCGTACGTTCCGAAAGGTTACAACAGTTAGTGAATGGTTTATCAATGTTTACTACCATGAGTGGTGGTGTTGGTGAAGAACTGGTATGTCACATCAAAGAGTATTTGACACTTGGTCTAAGTAGTGTAATAAATTTGGACACATGGCCAAAGGCTGATGACGTGCTAAGGAAGATTAAAGAATTATATGCTTTGGTTCATCCGAAACATGAGAGAGGTGGAGTGACTCCATACCTTGATCAATTGCTGACTGACCCCGAGTTCTATCGTGGATTCTTCGACTGTAACGAATGTCCTTATACTGGTGTGATGAAGAGAATTCATGATAGGATTACAACTATTATGGCCAGTAATGATTCGTCACCCAAATTGAACAGAATTAGTAGGTTATTAGCAAGAGAGCCCAACACTGATAAGCCATACTTTGAACCATCTCCTGAGGAGTTTGAGAGAGGAATGATTGAGAAATTGGAGTCATTAAATGATCAAGATTCGACATTTACTCTGTACACTGCCAGATTCTCAAGTATCGACAATATAAGGAAAGATTATATTAAGGAATTGATGGTAATACCCGGGAGTAAGGTTGAGTGTTCAGATGGTACATCCATTGAGTCACGAGGCATGAAATTAGTATTATACCGTGGTAAATTCCTCATTCTAGTTCGTGGTTCTTCCTTCCGAATGTTTACTCCAGATGTAGAGTTGAAGAGAACACTGCAATACTGTTTAGAGTTTGTAGATGAAGCAGTAGTCAAGTATTGCTTGGGTGTCTTGAATGCCAAGGGGTTGGATCATATTTTGAAGATGATGCAGTCTTATGCCATGTTAATTGCTGGACCAAGTGGTAGTGCTAGTAAACCAAACGGATCAGTTTATCATGCAGCATGTTACATTCTCCCTAAGGGAGTATTTGGTGCACTGGAAGGTGGTTCTGGTAATCAAATGGCGGGTGCTATGAGTATCACGGATGTGTTTGGAGGTAGTGACGTGCTACATTACTATGGTGCGTTGAATCTATTGATATTATCAGGTAAGATATCTGCTTTTGTTTTTGTTAATAAAAGTATATTGAATGTATCTCACCTCCCTTCCTTTAGTCAAATATGAGCAGTCTTCTTCTGACGTGGTACCAAAGCCTGAGCAGTTCAACAAACTTCTCAAGATGATGGGATCGGGATTGAGAGTTACTGTTCGAGAGGGTTGTTACATCTTCAAAGATAAGAATATTGGCAAGTATTTTTACAATCAATTTGATATGATACATGCCGAAGGCGATGTAGAACAGGCCTGCAAATATTTAATTAAGTTAACACCAGAAATGGTACAATATCTAGTAGGTGTTGAGATTGAATTAGACGAGCAAGCTGTGGAAAAGATGACAAAATGCATCAATAACTACATTGGCAATCTATACGGAGAATGTGCCAAGACAAATAGTATAAAAAAGTCCATGAAGACACGCATTAACATGTTGGTTGAGACATTATATGAACGTCAACGTTCAGATCTTGTGGATCTGGTTTACCATCTACCTCGGTATGATTACTTAATGATTTTTTTGCAATGGTTGGATGATATTAATAAACTTACGGTAAAGAAGAAGAAGTATTGGTTCCCAATAAATGACGATGCGAACACATCAGTATTTATCTTTCCAGACAAGGCTAAGTACCATCAGATGTATAAGACTGGTAAAACAATCCGTCACTTGGATGACAATGATTGGAGGAAGAAGATGGTGTTTTCAAAACTCAATTGGCACAAGTATAATGAGGGACAGCGAGCCAAGGCAATTAAGGAAGCTGATGATATGAAGAAGAAGAAGAAGGGGAAAGTTAACATAGGGGCATTAGAAGATAGTAATAATTACAGTGCAAGTGGTAATGATAATCAAGCAGGTATGGGGGGAGATATGTATGATGATGTTGACTTTGGGTCATTATAATTATAAACTAAGTATGAATATCTTATTCATCTCTAGCAAGTAATATCTCACAATACTTATTGATCACACATTGCACATATCTTCACTGACGGATCATTTTCATATGTGCAATGTTTGCATGACCACTTGCCTTCATCCTCAGATGTCTTGTATGGAGATGCAGCTCGTTTCTTACTGCTTGGCAGACCCATACCAGACGACTCTTCATCAGATGATGACGACTCATCGTCCGACTCGAGCCGGAATCGTTTGCCATGGGGTAATGTCTTTTTGACAAAGGATGGCTTGGTACCAGACGACTCCTCGCCAGACGATGACGACTCATCCTCCGACTCGTCGGATGAATAAGCGTTGCTCATTGACTTGTTGTTGAACGAACGATGACCCCCACGGCTGAGAGAGGAGGATGGCTTCTTGGTACCAGACGACTCCTCGTCAGACGACTCCTCGTCTGACTCGTCGGATGAATAAGCGTTGCTCATTGACTTGTTGTTGAACGAACGATGACCCCCACGGCTGAGAGAGGAGGATGGCTTCTTGGTACCAGACGACTCCTCGTCAGACGACTCCTCGTCTGACTCGTCGGATGAATAAGCGTTGCTCATTGACTTGTTGTTGAACGAACGATGACCCCCACGGCTGAGAGAGGAGGATGGCTTCTTGGTACCAGACGACTCCTCGCCAGACGACTCCTCGTCTGACTCGGATGAATAAGCGTTGCTCATTGACTTGTTGTTGAACGAACGATGACCCCCACGGCTGAGAGAGGAGGATGGCTTCTTGGTACCAGACGACTCCTCGTCAGACGACTCAACTTCCGACTCGTCGGATGAATAAGCGTTGCTCATTGACTTGGTACGACGAGTGGACTTGACATCTGGTTGATTATCACTGGAAGAAAACTTCTTCGCCCAATCTTGATACTGAGCTGTCTTCTGCCATTGAGTGAATGTATGTTCACCCCAATGGCGACGCAAAATACCTTCTTGTTCTTCACGAGGCATGTCACGTAAGGATCCTTGAATAGGTTCAATCTCCATGCCTTCACTAATATCAGTGTGATAAAAAGTCACCCCACGACGATTATCGCCCTGTTTAAGGCCCTTAACCGTCTCGTGAGTCCTAAATGCATCACGAGGATCCAAGAGGAGATTCATTTTATGTTGCAGCTTTCTTTTCAAATCACACTCTGCGCTGTTGGACAGTAGGTCGTGGATGCCCAGCTCTGCACCAGCCATAGCCAAAGATGATGATTCAGACGCAACGGGTAGGAACATGATCTTCTCTTTTGCTAATTTAACGTAAGATTTAGACTCAACTACTTCTTTGAATAATCGGAACATGTGAGACTTGCCATCTTTCATATTTGCCACAAGCTTCTGTTTTAGACCAGACGTGGCATCGCTAGAAGCATAGTGGGCTGCATTCATTTCTGACATACTTCCATAAAAATTAACACCCTTCGTAACTAGTAAAAGATAGGAAAGTTAATTCAGTGATTACAATTGTACAGAGCAATGACGACAACCAAAAATAATAATCTTACCCTCTTTCCCTTCCAAATGATCTGTGATCACAGATATCATTTCTGATGAATTCATTTTCTTTCCACTTTTGTGTTGGTATGCAACACCTAAATGGAATGCATATGCACTAAGGGCAATCAGTTGAAAGTTTTTGTAATTCGCTTTAGCAACTTCAGTAGGGAGTTGCCTAATGAGAGTACCACTTGCTGTATGAGGCCATCGTGCGAATTGTTGTTTAGAAATAGGCTTCTCCCCTGCAAGTCTGGCTCGTTCTTTCTCTGCTGCATAGTCATCGTTCAAATAAACCATGATGAGTTGGTAATAAATTAAAATGAGTAGAGTGGTTGTTTGGTTAATGATTAATGAGTGAAGAGAAAATAAAAAAAAAAATTCTAGAAAAAGTGGTTTAATTTATATTATGACTGTGTATATTCGACTATATTCGATTATTCATCGATCTTCCTTTATGAGAGTTATGCGAGCTAGTCGGAGAGTGAGCAAGGCTTGTGATCGATTTGGCTGATTAGCCAATATCTCAAGTCCATCATCTGATATCAACCGACACCATCCAAGTGATAGATCCTCCAGTAGGCTGAGATCTTCGAGACAGGCAAGACCTTCATCTGTTAGTAGATCACACTGTTAAAGGAGAGAAGTCGATTAGAAACAACATACACTAATACGAGTACAACAATTTAGAACCTACAACACACACCTGAGATAAGTCCAGCTTCTGCAGTCCAACCAACCCACTTAATACATCTAAGGATCTATCCGTTATACAACGGCACCCGTCCAAGTTCAAAGCCCTTAGTGAAGCACTATGGCTTATGTTGATGGTGGCATCATCAGTCAATCTTCGACAATTGGCCAAAGATAGAGTATGAAGCCGATGACTCCGTGAGAATGCCATTAATCCCCGTCCAGTAATACCATGGCAATTGTCCAGCTTTACGACTTCTAGATTCTGGAGAGGTGTATGTGAGAGTTGGAGCAGTCCTCTGTCTGTCAGGCGTTGAGAACCTCGAAGATCTAGAAGAGTAAGTGTAGACGTTGTTGTACTTGTTGAAGTAGATGCCGCGAATGAGTGCAAGTCGTTGTAACTTGTCTCATTATTATACATTTCATTATTAGTATTCGATTCTGACGAAAACATTGATGATGGACGAGGAGGTAGAGGAGGGAATGAAGAAGGAGCTCCTCTCATAGGATACAACCATAACGACGAAGAAGGAGCTTGAGCTGGTGACGTGTAGTTCAATGAGAAGAATTCTGGTGGAGGCAACACACTTGGCAGTAGAGGAGAGGCATGTGTCTCCTCCAGTCTGGACGATGCTGAGACAAAACTTGATGTAGAACGTGATTCATCTGACCCGGCATATGGATTGTTTTGTACTTCTCCATCAACTTCATTGTTTCTGGGCAATAGAGGAAGAGACTGGTCATGACCTGACGAGTAGTCACTTGTATTTAAGTCTCCATACTCATCAAGATCCATCATCATGGCAGAGGCTTCTAGATGAATGTCTCTTAGTGGCAGAGGAGAGTACGGCGCACCGCTCATACTGTTGTTCCAACTTGTATGATCATAAGATGCATTTGATGCAGATCGGAGTCGTTGGCCTGCCATTGGACTCATGCCACTACCTACACTCACACTACTACTAAGTGATGCCAGCCACTCATCTGACACACCACGGCAATTTGCCAAACTTAATGCACTCAGCTCACATTGACTCAATGTTCGCAATGTTGTGCTATTCAGAGATGCATGGGAGGTTAGACTCTGTACAATACGATCCACAACATCTGGAGGTAGCCCAGATGGTAGTGCCCCATCAAGATTGGGAAGATTACGGCAAATACTATCGATACATAGATCTGTCAGACTTTTGGGAGAACGCTTAGTTGGATCTGATTCTGATCGGATATAGTTATCATCTGGTGGATAGAAGTGTGATATAGATTGATTGGGTACCTTAATGTTTTCAGTAGTGTAGTAATTGCAAGAAGAGATGTATATTATTAGTTGTTTGTTGTACAATTGCTGCAATAAGCAAAGTGCCACGTATTATTAGACACATCACATGAAAACCGAAGCAGATCTTACCTCTGCATCAATTGAATGACGTGCAGCCCTTTTCACAACACACTTTGTAGATTCATCATCAGATGAATCATCCTATCATGTATTATAATGTTGTTGTACAAGTAAAGAGATACAAAGAGTGACGTTAGTGCTTGTTCTGCACATATCATATGATGTTCTTCAACATATGCAAAATTGCACATCATGTGCACATCATATGCACACTTTGCTCAAAGGACAGCCAAGTACATTCATATCTCATATTCTGCTGTCGTTACTAAAGAAGCATGCTCCGCCCGATCTGTACTAGTAGATAACACAACAAGCAAGAAATACTATGAGAATACAAGGACTTACATGAGATGCACCACATAGCCGCCCGACAGCGCTGGAGAACGATCGTGTTCGTAGCCTACCGGTACCACGATGACGACTATTACCATCACTACGATGATGTTGATGATTACCATCGGTAGTATGATGGTCTGATTGATAACGATGACGTCTCCTAGTGGAGCATGAAGAACCCATCATGTCTCTCTTATGATTTGTTCTTTGATAGCTTTTTGCTTCTATCTTTGTTTGTATTTTATCAATTGGTATGAGGTTTGGACTTTGCAGTCTATGGAAGATGATAAGGCGATAGAGGATGTTACTATTGTTGATACTATTCGGATTACATAGATATACGGCGGCTACTAATGAGGTGTCATCAGTACGATAGAGATTTATGAGAATTAATTTACCTTTGTCCGTTTGAGTTGGCGATCGATTCATAATCGGATACATAGATACAACATAACATCAAGATGCCCAAACCACAGCGTGATCCTCATGCGCCTAAGCGTGCTCAGTCGTCGTACCTTTTATACCAAAATGCTCACCGTGAACAGTTTAAGGCCGAAGTAAGTTTACGAGGTTGCTCTGCCGTATTTATTTTTGATGCATATGATGGGTTCAATATAAATTTTTGTTAACATTTCCCCTCATCTAATACCTACCCCCCCTATTAGAATCCTGATATGAAATTCGGTGAATTATCCAAACACACAGCATCAAAGTATGCGGCCTTGACTCCAGATGAAAAGGATGTGTGGCTTCAGAAAGCAGCAGCTGATAAGGCACGTTTTAATCATGAAATATCAAAATACCACCCCCCTGCTGGATATAATGAAAAGGGTGATGCCATTCCCAACCATCCTAGACATGCTCCTCCTACTACTCCTACTCGTGGGAGGAAACCAGGAAAACGTAAGGCGCCGGTACCACGGGATCCTAATGCTCCGAAGAGGAATGCTTCAGCTTTCCTCCTTTATCAAAACTGCTACAGGAAAGTCCCCGCATTAGTATTGTTTTATCATATGATTTCGTGTGTCCAAAAACTCTCGGTGATTTGGATACTTCATATGAACTCAATTTTGTCTTTATTTGACTTCCTTTGTAACCCACATGTACTAACATAAGTTACTATCTCCTCTCTTTCATCTTCATTATCCCGATAACGCGCATCTTCCAGGGAGAAATTCAGGGAGTTAAATCCGGGCATCACCTTTGGTCAGCTTTCAAAGTACTCGTCATACATGTACAAGTGTTTACCCGTGGAGGAGAAACAACGTTGGGAGGCATATGCTGCTCAGGATAAGGCTAGATTCGAAGCTGAGATGGCAGCATATCATCCTCCTTATGGATATGATAAAACAGGAGCCATGGTCGAGGAGCTTCGGGTCAAGACATATACTAGACGCGGGGTTAACAGCACTCAGGGTATAGTGAACCGGTATCCTTTTTTTGAGTCCGGTATCCTCCCCCCTCTCTGACCATGTCTTATGTTCTATTGCCTATATAGAAGAGAATACATATGTTCTAAGTGATATATTGGTACTAAACAACGTCTAATATACTATTTAATCATATCTATATACGGCTTAGCATATACGAAAGTATTGTATGTGTAACCAGAGTTCAAAGTTAACTACTCATTTTGTCCTACACTTTCAACAACAACTTCTACATCCGCCGTACCCTCTTGCAATACCACCTCCACATTTGAGCTAGCCGCGGCAACAGAAAAATACTTCATATGATGTCTCCAATGGCATAGACATGGCTTGCCTTTCTTTGTTGTATTGCAAAAGTATACTGCCTTTCCCTTTATAGCAGAACACTCAACACATTTCATAAAAGTATCATGTCCACGCGGTCGTTTGTTTCCCTTCTGCTTGCCCAGTTTAATATTAGGACAGAAATCGAATGCACATTTCCCAGCCGTCTCTTGTGCAACTGATTGATGTGTACACCACGGATGTGTTCGTTGCTTCCGTCTCAAAGTAGCACGAGCCGACGGTACCCTCGATTGATTACGAACACATCCGCCGGTAGCAACTTCACCCTTTGCATCGGAACGAACTTTGTTACCCGACCCAGTATCAAATATAGTTGTTAAATCTCTAATGGGAGATGGATGACTGCATGCTCGTTCTCTCATTGGTTCTCCCTTTTGTAGAAGTGAATGGGTAGCCAACTCAATTGCCTCTCCCATACTCATGTATCGTCGGTCGGGGGTATACTCGTGAACTAATGATTCGTAGATTTGGTATGCGTTGTTGAGTGTCATGTTGAAGTAACGTAATGATAACTTGGGAGCCCATCCATGTTTATGTGATTCCATTCCAATGTCGTACTTGGCCTCGTTGCAATTGCCTTTGTCGATGAGATGAAACGATTGAGAGTAGTATTGACTTTGTTGTGGACATGGCACGGCCGATTGTTGATGATCTCTAACCCCATCCGTCTTCTTCTTGCGCATTAGACCGTCAATAATAATCTTTGGAGGATGGCAATTGGATAGAGTGCGTACTATATTGTTGTCGGCCCACATTGCATAGCAGAGAGGTTCTGTGTTGTGTTGAAACATTATTGATTCGTAGGTACACTTTTTCATACCCTTCTTCTTATCTTTGGTATCGGCACCCGTTCTATTATCATTCGATGTTCCAACCATATTCATACCCCATTCATGATGACCAATCTGTGCCATTATATCTCCCATGTAGGCTGAGTCCATTGTAACAAATCTTCCCTCTCCTTTGAATGGATCTAGCATGATGTCGTATAGGTTCACCCATTTTTGTGTTGTGAATGTGTTGTCGTTGATATGATCTAGATCACCGTCAGACTTGCCGCCGTAGGCTCGAGCAAACAGTTTATATGTTGAAAGAGGACCAAATGTTACACATAATGTATGGAGGGTGGCACCTGTTCTGATAGGCTTGGGTTCAGGACCGACTGTCATGGGTGAGTGATACCATCCAGCAACTCTTGATTCGTCGGCAGTCATACATTTTCCAAAATGCACAATCGCCTGCCATCGTCTGTTGTAGGCATCCTCCAACATACCGAACTTCCTCCGATGATGTGCTGTGTCCTCAGAAGGTTCTTCCTTGACATGTTGGTATTTCTCATTCCATCGATCGTCGTCTTCCTCCCAATCGTCAGCGAAGTGCATACACCGACACAAATCTTTGAATGCATCTTGAGGCATTGACTCCTTGATGCATGCCACGGCCTTCAATGTACTACGGGTGGACCAAATATCGTCTATAGATGAATTACCAGTTTGCATACGTGCCATCAATACTCCATAGAAGCGGGCAACGTGGTCGGCGGTGATGATAAGTCCTTCCTCGGGGTTGTAATACTTAGGCTTGAATTTTATGTCGTCGTCTGACACGATATGTGTCATGTAGTTCTGCATACGGGCGGCTTGCCATTCGAAGAGTGGTACATCATCATTGTCACCAAACAATGGAAGTGTATATTCCAATATCTTATCGAACCGTATATCCCCGCTACTATCTTTGAAGTCGTTTATATCATCGCCGTCGATGATAGAGGTGAAGAGATCATGAGTACCCGTATACTCGATCGGTTCTACCCATCGTCCTTCGAGTGGACTTCCCTCCTCAATAACTACCCAGTCTGCAGGATCAGTTCTCATGTAGCCATTGTCTTCTTCTTCTCCATCGTTGCTTTCATTATCGCTATCGTCGTCGGTGGAGGAGGCGGTGTCGGATGTGTCACCCTCAGATGATGATCGTCGTCGTCGTCGATTGACAACTCTAACTCTATCTCTTTCTGGATTTGCAATAGGATATGTAGGTAGATGGTACTGATCGAAGTTCCTCTGACTATCATCTGCAAATGAGAAGACAGCATCATATCGCATATCATATACATGGCCCTCCACCTCAACTTGGAAGAACCTCCTACCGTCATTGCTCCAATCGATTGCAACAATCTCTCCATCATTAGGAGTATCATCATTGTCATCGTATCCATCAAACCACCCATTCGGCACAACTACTTCCATGCCTAGTAGTGTCTCTGCCCAATCGACATCATATGGGATCCTACGGCTCATTATATTGTCGTTCAGGTGCACCGTCGATGAACTGCAATGATGAGTTGTTAAATTTTGTGAGCGAGAAAGTGAAATTTTGGCCGGCTACGATAGAAAAATTGTCAAATGCAAAGGTAGTGACACAACTCTCTACGTGATCGGCGCGTAGGAACTAGTACATACGAGATTCGTACCTTGCCGATATCATTATCATGTAGCCCTTGATCTCAGCTTTTCAACGGGCTACTGGACGATATCTGGGTGTTATTTTTAGCAAATTTACGAAGGACTTAGTAAGGCCTATAAAAAAGTGGTCTGATATATCAGACCATACCTGGAGTGCTGTTAAGGATCCTAGCCATCCAAAGAGGGCTAGAGGTTCTTTTGTCTACTTCTCAACTGAGATGGTAAGTACTACTTTACTTGTATATACACGTCATTACATTTCTTCTCATTATCAAATCAATCATCTCGCCTTTTCTTATTTCTTGTAGCGTCCAAAGATTACAAAAGAGTATCCTGGAATCAAATTTGTTGATATGGGCGTCGTGTTGGGTGAGCGTTGGAGGGCATTATCCATGGCTGATAAAGCAAAGTATGAAGATATGGCTATGAAAGACAAAAATCGTTTCAACAATGAGATGGATGTGTATGCAGCAAAGACCAATATTCCTCCTCAGGAGGACGTTAAGCCTAGTGCTGTTGAACAGGCATTAGCTCAATCAGTTGCTGCCGAACAACAGATTCAATACGCTGCTGATCAAGTGTATGATCACGCTACTGCAGCAGCTGCTCATCAAGCGTGAGTATCTGATAGTGTTTATATGTGTGTGTTTTTAAGATGTATCAACTTATCCATCGTCTTTACTTTACTTGACTACAGATACTTCAACGACCCCAACGCTGCCACCGCCTTTCAGGTAGATCCGAATCAGACAACAACTGAGACTGCTAATAATGATCCATATAGTGAATATGCTCAGTATTATGCCGAACCTGCAAGCCCTACTCAGTATCATTATGCTTAGGGACTTTATACATGTGGGTTTGGTCTTTTTTGTGTATATCGGGCTTAAATCGCGACAATTTCTAGCCCAAATTATAGTAGGTAAAGTCACTTTTACACTTTTAAATTCTTGAGCTGGTTTCCAATATAAACTCAAGTTTTGCTTCGTATAAATCTACCTGCGTAGACTATTGCAACATATAGATGCTACAAACAATAGCAGCCAGCCCAATCAAAATTATCACATACTAGTATAGCTACGGCCCTTAATCTCAGCAACTTTAGCTCTATCAGCTCCACCCTCCTCAGCAACAGCAGCTAGTTCGTCAATTTTACTTTGCAAATAGTTTGTATATAGTACCTGATTGTCTACATCTTCTTGCTTGTCTTCCAAATCTTCTTTCACATTCTCCAATGCTTTTTCTGCTGAAATCTTTTCAGCCTCTAACGTTGCTATCTTTTCACTCTCCAAAGAGTCGGAAGAGGCAAGACCCGTTGCCAAAAGCTTTGTCTCTGTCTGTAATGACAATTCTAAACTGGTCGTCGGTACATTAGTTTGATTTAGCCGTGCTTTCTTTTTCTTTGTACACTGGATGATACTATTAGGACTTGATTTCTTCCTACGGCTGCGTTTATGAATACCCTTATTACTTCCACTTCCTCCCATCTGAATCTTCAAAGTAGATTTGTCTTTCAAATCGGCAAAGATTTTATCCCCATTACTTATATCATTTCCTGTCAGTTTGAGCTCACGTAGCGTATTGTTACCTCTGATGCTCAACGACTCAGCCATGGCCTCGGCTCCTTCATTACCAATGTTATTATGGCTCAAATCTAATACATTCAAGCTTCTATTACCGATCAAAGCAGTAGCAATACAACCAACTCCCTCGTTGCCAATATTATTATGAGCCATATTAACCTTTTGAAGAGTATTGTTATCTTCAAGGGCAAGCTCTAAAGACTGCGCTCCTACATGGGTTATATTGTTATTGGCAATCTCCAAGCATTCAAGGGTATCATTCTCCTTCAGGGCATTTGCAAGCAATGCTATACCCTTATCTCCGAGATTAATCTTGTTCAAGTATAGTATCTTTAGTGAACATTCACCGCTTGACAACAAAGTAGCCATGCTCTTTACACCACTAATACCAATCGGATTATCATTCAAACTTAATGATTCTAGTGTATCATTCTCAAGTAGAGCTTCGACCAAGCTTGCAATACCGTCATGTCCAATTCTGTTCCCTGTTAAGAGGATACTCTTCAAAGTACTATTACTCTTGAGTGACTTTGCAAGATTATTTGCCCCGGTACTACCAATATTGTTATTTCGTAACCATAGGTTTTGAACAGTATCATTTGTTCCAAGTGCATTAGTAAACTCTGTATCTTCAAGGGTAAGCTGATTGTTTGACATCTTCAGTGTCTCGATTAATTTGCTCTTTTTCAAGACTTTGCTAATGACTTTAATATCATCATGCTTCAATTTCTTTCCACAGAGATCTACAACCTCTTGTTTGCTTAGGCTAGAATAGTTCAATTTCATCTTTTGATATCTGTATTTAGGATTGGAGAGAGAAGGGGTGTCAATGGGGGGAGAACATAAGCATACAATGTTATACATAAGATATGTGCTATCTAAAAAAAAAAGCATAAGATATGCACATACATATCAAATGCATAACACACACACAAGACAGCACCATAAAAGCAAATATGTCTCACTTCACTGCTACTGAAACAAACTCAATACATATATCTCATACAAAGCTCACAAACTTTACCCACGTCTCTTGCATTGGCATTTTTTCACATGTTTTGCAATTGCAAAGAAATCGCATTCTTAGATGCTTTGCAATACAATCCCGTGCACTCTTGCTCCAAAACAGTAGCACAATATACATATAGAACAACAAATGCATACCTTTATACTGTAGTTCTCCTCTGCTATAGCTACTTAGTAGCCCAACTCAACTGATAACTGAAACTTTCAACTTTTATTCATGTGGACAGGTGTCTTGATCCACACTATTTTTTGATATCCACTCATATCTACAGCAACTCTATCTCTTGCAACTACCAACATTGCAATCTCCAATGGCAACCGATGAGGAAGAAAAACCAAGCGTAGGCAGTTTCATCACCGGACTAACTATACCTGAGCAAATATATGACGCTACGACATCATTGCAGAAAGCTCGACAGGATGGGTTTGATTATGTTGTTACCGCTTTGCCTTATACTGTACCGTTATTAACTACGCCTACTAGTAGTAATGATGGTAGTAATAGTGTTCGTAGTGATATTAGAACAGATGTTACACGTCTCGAGTCAAAGTGGTGGTCAACAAGCGTCGTAGGTATGGTAGTTGATCCACCTCAATGGAATAATACTCAACAAACCAAATCTAAACCACAATCACCATCAACACCATTGTATGATAGTCTACAAGGTATCAAACTACGAGATGCACTAACATCAACATCTTCCACTGATATCGAAAAGAAGGTCGAAGCTACTAAAATATTTATGGGAATGTTAGAATGGAGTGCACATATGAATATACCCGCTGTGATTCTACCCTCTGTGCCATTGGCTGAAAAGAAGATTAAGAGTAAGAATAGTGATATTCATTCAAGTGATGAGGAAGACATATTTGCAGAAGATAATAAGCCATGTCCAGCAGTTTCTTCCATTGCTGCTACAGAGAAGACGACTAAGCTATCAATCAACAGTCAACAATCAGCGAAAGAATATACACGATTAATATCAAACATATCAACATCATCAATCTGTACATCATCACATGTACAATTATGGATCCGTGTTCCGTTAAACATACAATCTATACAATCATATCAATTATTATTATCCAAATGTAATTATGTATCAAGTGTTGGATGTATACTATGTGTTGATGATCATACAACACCCATCAATAATCCATCTGACTTGTCATCTATTATTATAGCATTACATGGATTAATTGGTAGTGGACATATAAAGGCAATATCATGGAGTTTAAATGTTTTTTTAATGAATAAGAAGGGTTATCCGACATTGTCAAAGTGTCATCAAGCAATCTTTTCATTTGTTTATGGTAGATTGGGTAGGACAATACGTACATTACTTGAAGGAAGTTTACCCAACTCAAACAATATCAACAACAGTAATATGAATGCAGGAACATCATTACGATTGCATCTCCGTTCCAAATCAAATCTACTATACAAATTAGACAATACAGAAGCAATACTTGAAACACCCTACCTAGACAATTTACAAAGTCCATTACAACCATTAGGTGATCATTTAGAATATCAAACGTATGAAACATTTGAAAAAGATCCTGTCAAGTATAGGAATTATGGTTTAGCTGTGGAGTATGCTTTGTTGGATGGG
>Ga0214479_100585_pt1 | contig 20314 bp, 15 predicted proteins | sample M1_20Mar14CPVII9_5_FD_165054 | JGI IMG/M metagenome (GOLD analysis project Ga0214479, IMG submission 165054) | Marine eukaryotic communities from Monterey Bay, California, United States - M1_20Mar14CPVII9sort6BwellE14 | ecosystem: Environmental > Aquatic > Marine > Unclassified | place: USA...
CCATGAAGACAGTGAGCATATCAAGCCATCCGAAGTCGTTTCGGACATGGCAGCTTGCTACGACAAAATTAATTCAACTCGCCGTCTGACCGTAACAGGCCTTAGCCTGGACATCGCAGAAGAAGGCGAAGATTATTTTCAGACATTTATTAAATGCTGCGAATTAGCAAAACTCTCCAAAATCGTCACCCTTACAGTTCCCTCCGGGGAGCACGGGACTCCGTTTAACGAGGAAGTGGAGCGTTACAAGCGACTCGTAAAAATTGCTGAGCAACACGGAGTACGCGTTGCAATGCGTTCGAAAGTGGGGAACATCTCTGCTGATCCAGATACCGTGTCGGTAATCTGCGGCCACGTCAAAGGACTGGGACTGTCACTTGATCCCAGCCATTATCACTTCGGACAGCCCCCCGAGGTCGCCACCTATGAAAAACTCATGGGGTACGTCCACAATGTTTACCTCCGAGATTCGACCCCCGACAATCTTCAAGTTCGTGTCGGTCAAGGAATCATAGAGTACGGAAAATTAATTAATTTACTTCGTAAAGCCGGCTATGACCGAGCCCTCTGCGTTGATATTCAACCGGATCCAGAACTGGATCACGACGGTGAGCTTCGCAAGTTGAGGCTTCTGCTCGAAAGTCTGATTATGGTTTAGGCTTCAGGTTTCCCGCTGGCCAAGGCATTGCAAACTAGCGCCTATGCCGGGCATCAACAGACCGCCAAAACACGCGACTTCCGGTCGCGTGTTTTTTTATTTCTCGTTGGTTCCGTCGAGATACTCAAGAGAAAGCGGTTGGTCTGATTTCGGATTCCCAACTCGAATCCCAATGGAACCATCCAGCACACGATCGATTAACTGCCCAACGATTTCAGCCCGCCATCCATCTGCGAGCGAAGGCGGAGAACTCAGCTCGATCATTCCTAATCGCCAGGCCGCCATGGTGCGAACATCCTGCGACGTTCCCACAATATTAGGCGCGATACTCTCTGTCTTACACACCACCGCCAGCGCGGTGTTTAAAAACTGCCCCAACAGCCCAAGATTCATCGTCTTCCCCCGGGGCATCTTTTTAGGGCACTCGTTATCAGAAAGCTGGTTCGCTGCCTCAATCGCCTTCGAAATTGGATCAACCATATTTTTGGAGACACGATGATCGAATCCTCGAATCGCTTTCATGCGGCTTACATCAGGTGTGCCACGCTTGGCAAGTTCAACCAACAGATCATCCGGCAGTATGCGTTTTGCAGCCCGATTCTTTTTCTCAGCTTCTTTGTCTCGGGCAATCCACAATTCCTTAACGATCGCGAGCGCTCGGCGATTGAGATTTGAAATTCCTGCCACGCGTTGCCATTGCGGCTCGTTCTCAGTTTTTTCAAGCGAAGTCTGCCAAATATCCATTTCAGCCTCAAACCACTCCATCCGGCCTAGCTTATTCAGATTGTTCGACACGACCTCAAAGAGCCCTTTTAAATGGGTCACATCTGACAACGCATAATCGATTTGCCGCTTCGACAAAGGTCGCCGCATCCAATCAGTTCGCGTCTCTCCCTTATCAACTCGCGCCCCCAACAATCGGGAAACTAAGTTGCCATACGACGCAGGATACTCCAAACCGGTCATCCCGGCGCCAAGCTGCACGTCGAATAATTTCTTGGGACGACGACCGCAGGCCCGGTAGCAAAACATGAACTCTTCTCGGGCAGCATGGACGACGGTCACATGATCCCCTTCCACTAACAAATCCCAAAACGCAGAGAGATCTTTGACTGCCAACGTATCAATAATAGCGTAGCGACCATCGGCTGCGACCTGCACCAGACACAACTGGGGTCGGTAACGACTCTCCGAAACAAACTCAGTGTCAAATCCAATGAATTCGCAACCGCGAACCGCTTCGCAAAAATCGACCAGTCCTTGATCCGTTGTGATGTGCTCGAATTCAATTCCGTTTTGCATTTTTTCTCAAGCTAATTGGAGAAATAAGTTATGATGGTAGAGAAGAGCAGGAGGTTCACGAATGAACGCTGTCGCTTATAACCTATCGTCTCAATCGAACCTTGACCACTCCTGTCGCACACGTATCTTGGCGCTCTAAGCGTGGCAGGCGATCGCTTTCACGCCGACGTACTGACTACCTCGATAATGAACAAGTCAGTTTTTCGAACCCTAAGCCGTTAAACACGGACACTAATTGCACGGAGTTCTATTGTGACACAGCTACTGGTTAGCATTCGTGATACCGCTGAAGCCAAATTGATCAATGACTGCGAAATTGCAATTGTTGACGTCAAAGAACCGAATCGTGGCTCACTCGGAGCAGCAACTCCAGAAACACTTGAAGCCATTTCACGCATCATTTCGCCACACCAAACCCTCAGCTTTGCTGCGGGCGAACTCTTGGAGTGGCTCTCGCCCCATGGCCAAGCACTCAAACCGTCTCCCCGGCATTATTACGGAAACCTTTGGAACCGTTTTAATTTCATCAAGCTTGGTTTAGCTGGAGCGACCCGAAGCAAGCATGACTGGCGTACACAATTACAACTCTTTTTTGACGAAATACCGCGAGACTGCAAAACGAAACCAGTCGTCGTTTCCTATCTTGACTTTGAAGCCAGCCAATCCCCCACTCCCAATGAACTAATCGAATTCGCAAGTTCGATCGATGTATGCTCGACAATTCTATTTGATACTTTCGATAAATCAAAAAACTCGCTTGCAAGCCAAAGCCAGCCAGAACTAACCAGCTTCGTCGCAGAAGCGAAATCTCAATCACTGACGACTGTTTTGGCCGGGTCAATTACGCCCGATTGCTTAGACGACGCCCTCACTCCCCAACCGGACTTCATCGGCGTCCGCGGCGCAGTTTGCGATTCCCAAAGAACGGATTCAATCACCTCCGAACGGGTTAACGAATTCGTCCACGTATTACAACAAGCGAATTGGAATCGTGCTTCAAAAAATCAAAATTCATCCTGAAATAGATTTTGAGAAAAATTGGCGTTCGTGAAAAAAATCGTTGACTTTGCAATCAACCACCTCATATTGGGTTTCAACAAGTGCGAGGCAAGGCGTGCCTCCGTTTTCGAAAGATGAATTCGCAGTAACTTCGGTGAAAAAGAATTCTTATTTCATTGACTGCCGGCGTTGGAATGCCAAAGATTTTCAATTCGACACCACCCCGTCAGCGCAAAACAACTTATTCATGGATGGTTTAAGAGGCAGCAATGCCACAATTCGTAACGATTGATCTAGAAAGGAATTTGTTGTGCCAGAATCAGTATTAGAAGCAATCAGACACGGGCAATGGGACTATGAGCCAGACGAAGTAGACGAGGAAGAGTATAACTGTACTGCCGCTCTTCCAGGCTCAAATGAAAAAATAACTGCACTCGCAGCGCGAGCGGAAGAGGGGCTACCACTCTGGCACCCTGCGGACCGACGCAGCTTCGATGACTCAGAAGATGCATTTACATAGGGAAAACAAGCCTTCAATTGAACCCTAAAACAATCGCTGGGCGAGCGTTAATTTTATTTGCGCTCCTCAAGTAGGTGGTCGACCTTGGCAGCGCCATCGCTCGCTAAGAATTGGAGACGCATAAAATCAGCAGAGGCCGAGAACGTTTGACAGGATATCGAGGCTCGCGACGCTGGCGATAACGAGTTTCCGTCTTCAGCATTCTGGATATCACAAACAAATCTCTGGAACACCCGTTGCGACAATTTCCTCAAGACAACGGCGAAAACTTCAGTTGCCGCGGTAGAAACAGAATCGCCGCTCTCCACTTCCTAAACCCAAGCTAAATCGTTAAAACTTTGGCTCAGAATCTGCGATAGTGACTTGGATTCGTCAATGTGCCGAACAAGTCATATCCGCCGCTAACAATTGTAACGAGAGACGAATGGCGAAATTTAATGTTGCTGTGGCTCATGGTGTACCCCGGCAAACTGCAGCTACAAAACTGAGAAGTTTTGCAGATCAAATTCGAGACAGCGGGGCTATCGAAGTAACAGACGTCCAAGAAACTTGGGACGATGACGGCAATTTAGAATTCTCATTTAAAGCGATGGGAATGAGCATTTCCGGGACAATGACGGTATGCGAGGACAATGTCACCGTCGCCGGCACCATTCCATTTGCCGCTCTCCCCTTCCGAGGTGCAATTGAGAGCCAGATTGCCGAAAAAATCCGGGAAGCCATTGGCTAACTCCTAAACTTGCCACTGACGAGAATTCCCGAGGCGGAAAATTACACTCTCTGACGTCGATGGGTGTCAATTAATGATTTGACGACCTCCGGATCTGGTATCCCGGAAACGGAAATCTCCATCCCGCTTTGACCTGCGCTCGAGACACCGATCATCCCAACTCCAAACAGTCGCTGAAACAGAGTTTGCTTGAGCTGCACGTTTCGCACATCCTGATGCCAGACTTCTGTAATTGATTTAGATAAAATCCCCCGTCTCAGCCGCGTGCGTTCACTACTGACTGTCAACGTTGTTCCTTTACACCTCATCCACCAAAGGAAAAATATGACAAACCCAACTAAGACCACGCACAGCAAACATGTGAAACAAAACTCGACGGGTCGGTTTCGAAACATCGATGGATGCTGTTCATAAAATATTTCTTCTTTAAGAATTTTCATCACTCGAAAAAAGGAGAAGACAGTCATTTCCAACCACAGTTTTAAGGTTTTCTGCATACCTGGAAAGTGTGGGGTACCGCGAGCTATTCGTTTAGGATGCAGAAATATTGAAATCTTTTTTCAATTCCACGATCAATTAAGTAGTGCACCAAAGTTCTTCCCCAACCAGACTACCTAGTCGCGGGTCGCACACCATATTTTGGGAGACCCAGCTAATATCGTCATGAAAAGGACGATCTTCCTCATAAAACGGGACGAACTCTCTTAGTTGCTGATAAACAGATGTTAGCTTAGGGCTGGTTTTAAGAGGCAACCTAAACTCGATTCCCTGGCAGGCGGCGAGCAACTCGATTGCGATGATCTTTGCGGCATTCTCATTCATCGGACCAAGACGCCTCGCAGCATAGGTCGCCATACTAACGTGATCTTCCTGGTTCGCACTTGTCGGCAAACTATCTACGCTGACCGAACTTGCGAGATGCTTATTCTCGCTGGTTAAAGCCGCCGCGGTTACCTGGGGAATCATGAAACCAGAATTCAAACCACCGTCATTGGTTAAAAACGATGGCAACTCGCTTAAATGCCGATCAATCAACAAAGCGATTCGGCGCTCGGACAGCGAACCAATTTCAGCAATCGCATTGGCTAACATATCTGCAACCATTGCCACCGGTTGAGCATGGAAATTCCCCCCCGACAAGATTGCGCCTCCTTCGAAAAAAACAAGCGGGTTATCGGAAACTGCATTCGCTTCATCGACCAACACTCGACCAGCATGCCGAATCGAATCAAGGCAAGCTCCCATCACTTGCGGCTGACAGCGCAGTGAATAGGGATCTTGGACTCGACTGCAATCGCGATGTGATTGTCGAATTTGACTATCACGAAGTAGCTCACGGTAGGCCCGTGCGCAATCCTGCTGTGCACGATGATTTCGAATTTCGTGGATCCGTTCATCAAACGGCGTGTCACTTCCCTTCGCGGCATCGACTGACATCGCACCTGCTACTACCGCTGCAGAAAAAACTTTCTGGCAATCAAAAAATCCTGCGAGAGCGAGCGAGGTCGAAACCTGCGTTCCGTTAATTAACGCTAAGCCCTCCTTCGGACCCAAGACTAATGGCGGAATCCCCAACCGATCCAGTGCTTCCTTTGCCGGCATCGCAACGCCCTGCAGTCGTACTGAACCTTCACCTATCAATGCCAAACTCATGTGAGCCAATGGAGCCAAATCTCCACTCGCGCCAACCGACCCCTGCGACGGTATGCAAGGCAATACTCCAGCATTAAAACAAGCAACCAGCGACTCAATAACAGCCGGCCTAACACCGGAATAGCCGCGGGCAAGACTTGCTAACTTCATCAACATCACCAACCTAACCACCGAGTCATCTAGCAAGTCCCCAACTCCTGCACAATGAGAGCGAACCAGGTTAAGTTGCAGTTGAGCGAGATCTGCCGCCGGTATTTGCTGATGGGCAAGCAAACCAAATCCGGTATTCAACCCATAAATCGAATCCCCAGAAGCCAGAAGATCCAGGACCGCTTGGTGAGATCGATTTACATTCTCCCAGCATTGTTTTTCCAATTGAACTTCAATCGAATCTTCAAAAGCCGCCGCCAAGATTTCCAGAGAAAGGCTCCCCGGTTGAATACAAAATTTCTGCATTGGATCATCCTACGAAAAAATTGAACAGCCACCCAAAGCGTCTTCAACCCACAAACGCGTAATCCCTTAGCCATGAATTACCCGCGGTAACATGCCACTAGTCTCTTACCATCGGTAACTTCAATTTTTCATCCTTGGCACACTCAATCGCTTCGGTGTATCCGGCGTCCGCGTGCCGCATCACACCGGTGGCAGGATCATTAAAGAGCACTCGGGCAATTCTTCGGTCGGCATCTTCCGTTCCATCGCAAACAATGACGGTTCCTGAATGCTGGGAAAATCCCATGCCAACACCGCCGCCATGATGCAAACTAACCCAAGTCGCACCGCTTGCCGTGTTGAGCAGTGCGTTCAACAATGGCCAATCTGAGACCGCATCCGAACCATCCTTCATTGACTCCGTTTCCCGATTAGGACTCGCCACCGACCCTGAATCCAGATGGTCTCTGCCAATAACGATCGGTGCCGAAACCTCTCCCGTACGCACCATTTCATTGAAGGCCAATCCAAGACGATCGCGATCCCCCAAGCCCACCCAGCAAATCCTGGACGGAAGACCTTGAAACTGAATCCGCTCTCGCGCCATATCCAGCCATTGATGGAGGTGAGGATCATCGGGGATTAACTCTTTGACTTTTTGATCAGTCGCGTAAATATCAGCCGGGTCACCCGATAGCGCAACCCACCGAAATGGGCCGATTCCTTTGCAAAACAATGGACGAATATAAGCCGGCACGAACCCGGGGAAATCAAAAGCGTTCTCCAACCCCATCTCCAACGCCACTTGCCGAATGTTATTTCCATAGTCAAACACAGGAATCCCACGGCGGTGAAATGCCAACATGGCCTCCACATGAGTTTTCATGGATTGCTTTGCAGCCAAAATCACTGATTCCGGACTCTCAATTCTGGCTGCCGTGGCCTTGGAAAGGCTCCACCCGGCAGGCAAGTAACCGTTAAGCGGGTCGTGCGCTGAAGTTTGATCGGTAACAGCATCGGGAGAGATTTCACGGCGAATCATCTCCGGTAGAATCTCCGCCGCATTACCAAGCAGACCAACTGAAACAGGATTCTCACTCTCAATCGAACGGTGTATCAAAGCCATGGCTTCGTCAAGCGTTTTCGCTTTGTGGTCGACATAGCCTGTTGCCAAACGTTTATCAATCCGCGACTCATCACACTCAATTGCGAGGATCGAAGCACCCGCCATGGTCGCAGCCAAGGTTTGAGCACCACCCATCCCACCTAGCCCTGAAGTCAAAATCCATTTACCTGATAGTTCGCCATCGAAATGCACCTTTCCCATCGAAACAAACGTCTCATACGTTCCCTGCACAATCCCCTGGCTACCGATGTAAATCCAAGAACCGGCAGTCATCTGACCGTACATCATTAGCCCGGCCTTATCGAGCTCGTGAAAGTGTTCCCAGTTTGCCCAATGAGGTACGAGGTTACTATTTGCGATCAACACCCGCGGCGCATCTTCGTGCGTCCGAAACACGCCCACCGGTTTACCAGATTGAACCAGTAAAGTTTCATCCCGCCCCAGCGAGCGTAAGGCGTTAACGATTTGATCGAAACATTCCCAATTCCGCGCCGCCTTGCCGATTCCGCCATAAACCACCAACTCGTCTGGATTCTCGGCAACGTCAGGATCAAGATTGTTCATCAACATTCGCAGGGGAGCTTCGGCGAGCCAATGCTTACAACTAATGGTGGATCCCACCGGAGCCTTAACTGCTCGACTCTTCGTACTCATGTTTATTCATCCCCACAACATTGACGCAATGAATTTATTTTCCTTGCATTTATAGTGATATTGTTAACTGCCCGCCAACTTGAACCACCAAATTGACTAGACTGCCTGTTCACCTGGTGGACAACTCTTTTGGAGTGTTTCACCAACCATCCATGGTTCGATATTGTCTACTGTTAAAAGGTTTCAATCTCCGAATTAGATTTCCCGCGTCCCGGTATTCGCACCCACTTACCTTGCTCCAACAAAAACTCTGGATACTCAATGAATAGTATTTCTGGTCACGAAGTGGTATTTCGCGGATTCAATATCGCCACGATGGATCCCAATTCCGCAGAAATAAAGTGTGAACTTTCTGGTGCACCACTCGGCGGCCTAACCCAGCCGTTGGAATACGGGACGCTCAACGGAACCGCGATTGGAGTGGAAGGAGGAAAGATTAAGTGGCTCGCGTTAGAACGCGAACTTGATCGCAACGGGCTCAACTTCGCGCAGACCGTCAACGGTGAGGGAAAACTTCTGACTCCTGGCTTGATCGATTGCCATTCCCATTTAGTTTTTGGAGGGAATCGAGCATCCGAATGGGAGCGGAGGTTAAATGGTTGCAGTTACGAAGAGATAGCGAAACAGGGCGGTGGGATTCTTTCGACCGTTTCGGCAACGCGGGCTGCTACCGAAGAAGAATTATTCCAAGCAGCTTCCAAGCGAATTAAATCGCTTCTCGCCGAAGGTGTGACAACAATTGAAATCAAATCAGGATATGGGTTGGACTTAGATTCTGAATTAAAAATGTTACGCGTTGCCAACCGACTAGGATCAGAATTCCCAGTATCCGTTGAGGCAACTTTACTGGCCGCCCACGCGGTCGCGCCTGAGTTCCAAGGAAATCCAGACGGTTTCATTCAGCATGTTTGCGATTCTATCATCCCGCAATCGGCTGAATCCTGCAGCGCCGTGGATGCATTTTGCGAAACGATCGCTTTCAACCTTGCACAAATAGAACGTGTATTTGAGCGTGCGAAGCAGTTTGGGTTAAATATCAAAGTTCACGCCGAACAATTATCACACACTGGAGCTGCGGCACTTGCAGCAAACATGGGTGCGATTTCTGCCGACCATCTGGAGTTTTTAAGTGATCACGATTGTGCAACCTTGGGAAGACACGGCACGGTCGCTACATTGCTGCCGGGAGCTTTCTACTGTTTGAACGAAAAACAAATACCACCCATCTCAGCACTTCGTGAAAACCAGGTTCCCATCGCAATTGCTACAGATTCAAACCCTGGAAGCTCCCCCGTGCTCTCACTCGTTTTAATGGGAAACATGGCTTGCAATCTTTTTGGATTGACACCTTGTGAGGCAGTCGCAGGGATGACTATCAATGCCGCCAAAGCCCTTCAACTGGATCAAACAATCGGCTCCATCACGAAAGGCAAGCAAGCAGATTTCGCGACTTGGCATGTGCATTCACCGGCAGAACTCGTTTACAGCATTGGTGGCAATCCTTCCGCTGGTGTTTACAAGCTTGGAGAGAGGACTCAGTTTTGAACCCGCAGACTGAAACTGAATTCATAGTTGACACGGCTTTGATCGAGACGACGCCCGGAACCGAAGCGTGGAAAGAAAACGTTCGCTTTTCCATTTCGAAGGGAGTCATTACCCAAATCGATTATGACTGTCCAGCGACCGAATCATCGAGGTCCATCGCTGGGATTGCCATTCCCGCGATGGTCAACACTCATAGCCATGCGTTTCAGCGAGGGTTTGCAGGAATGAGTGAATTCCGAACCGAATCACGGGACAGCTTCTGGACTTGGCGCAACCTAATGTACAAATTTGTTTCTGACCTGACTCCGGAAGATGTCTACATCATCGCCAGGCAGTTGTACTTGGAGATGGTCGTTGCAGGCTATAGTTGGGTGGGTGAATTTCATTATCTGCACAACAGCCCTTCCGGAAATCCTTATGCAAATCCCACCGAAATGGCCGATGCGCTACTGCGGGCTGCAGGAGATACCGGTATCGGAATTAATTTGCTACCCGTTCTCTATCAGCGCAGTGGCTTCACAGCCGAGGAAACAAATGACGGTCAACGGCGGTTCGCGCTTTCCTTGGATCGCTACCTTAGCTTAGTCGATAACTGTTGTGAAAAAATTACGGGCAACCCTGATGCCGCGTTAGGACTGGCATTTCACTCACTCAGGGCGGTCAACCCGGCAGCCATGCAAGAGGTACTTCAATATCGGACAAACCATTTAGCGGATTGCAGCGTACACATTCACGTTGCCGAGCAGCAACTCGAAGTCGACGACTGCCTGTCAGCAACCGGCAAACGCCCCATTCAGTTTCTTCTTGACTCTTTTCCAATCGATGAATCTTGGTGTTTGATTCACGCAACCCACATGGACAGCGATGAAATAGCAAGACTTTCAAGCTCGCGTGCGGTCGCCGGACTTTGCCCGACAACTGAAGCGAATCTTGGCGACGGATTTTTCCCAGCATCTCAATTCCTAGGTTCGAAAGGACGGATTTCAATCGGCAGTGACAGTCACTGCTCGGTTAATTTAAGAGAGGAATTACGCTGGCTCGAATACGGTCAGAGGCTAAGGGGTGGGCAACGTGCTGCTTTAGGAACACCTCAATTTTCTACCGGAAGAAGACTTTATTCAGAGTGTGCCCATAGTGGTGGACAGGCCATCGGAGTTAACACGGGAAGACTCGCAGTAGGGTGTCGTGCTGATCTTTTGATCTTATCCCCCGACCACCCTACGATTTCTCACGCATCGAAGGATCGAATTCTGGATCGGTTGATATTTCTAAATACCGGGTGCCCGATTCAACAACGCATGCTCGGAGGAAAGTGGATTGAAGAGAGAAAACTCAACGAACAATTACATCGCTCGGGAGTCGCCTTTAACCAACTCAACCGAAAGTTCTTTCAAAGATCCTGATCCAAAATTTGAAGATGCCAACCACTTCTTGCCATTACCAAAAGCAAGTAATAATTTTTTGGGGCCAAGCTTGATTACAAGTTGGGTTCCCAACAGGAGTTGCTACAATCGGTGACTTACTGCAATGCAAGCCCTCTGTACCAAAACATGCTTAAACGAATCTGGCAACTAATTAAGATGACGTTTTCGATTTGGGGAGAATCGAATGCATCCCGAATGGCGGCGGCGTTGTCTTACTACACGATGCTTTCCCTTGCGCCTTGCTTGATGATGGCTATCGCGATTGCCGGATACATTTATGACGACTCCGTTGTCGAAAGCGAGATCATTCGACAAGTCGAACTGATTTCAACACCCGACATTGCAGAGACGGTAAAAGGGCTAATCCAACGTGCCTCTCAACCAAGCTCCGGTATCGTAGCGGGAACGATTAGTGTCTGCGTTCTTGTCTTCGCCGCCTCCGGAGTATTCACCCAGCTCTACGACACATTTAATCGTATTTGGGGAGTTTCCTACCAAGGGCTCGAGGGACTTTTGTTTACGATTCGAAAGCGATTGATTGGCGTTGGCATGGTTTTAGTCGTCGGCGTGATGCTTATCGGAGCACTGATTACCGACTCGATCATGGCTTATATCAGTACGATGGTAGAAGGCTATCCACAGCTAGTCACCTGGCTAAGCCTATTCGACCGGAGCTTATCTTATCTACTTATGCCTCTCGTGTTCACGCTCATGTTTTGGTTTTTCCCCGCTACGAAAATCCATTGGAAAGACGTTTGGCCCGCGGGCATTTTGACGGCAGCCTTAATTGCGGGGAGTCGCTATCTGATTGGCTTCTACCTTAAATTCTCGACGACGAGCGAAGTCTACGGGGCGATGGGGTCACTCGTCGTCATTTTGATCTGGGTCTACATCACTGGCCTGATGGTCTTTTTTGGAGCCTCATTCAGCCATGCGTGGGCTGATACTTTCGGCTCTCGAAGTAAGTTACCCAAGCCCGAATCAACCGATCCCTCGGAAATAGCCTCTGAAAATGCTCCCTAGCTTTGGTTGGTGCACAGCCTAAGCAAAAAGAAAGCCTGTCGCTTTCTAACCCCGCCCGTTTTACGTTGCTCTTTTAAAGCCGGCTTTCGGTTTACAACGGAAATCCCGAGTCCGGTAAACCAAGATCGGGCGTAGTGCAAAAATCGAATTGTAGGTAACATAGTCGACTTGCCTGGCAGGTTTATTCAGCCCCCGAGATACTCTTTCGTCAATTTTGACTGAGTACAGGGTTTCAAAGATTTCCCGCCATTTCATTTACTCTTGGTTAGCACATATATTTTCAGGTAGATCGGTCCATGGAAGCCGGAATTGTTGGGTTGCCCAACGTAGGAAAAAGCACGCTATTTAACGCTCTCACGCTGTCCAAAGCAGCGGCGAGCGAGAACTATCCGTTTTGTACCATTGAACCGAACGAAGGTATGGTCAGTGTGCCAGATGACCGACTGGAAAAAATCACAACTTACATTACGCCTCAAAAGGTGATCCCGGCGACTCTTAAACTGGTCGACATTGCGGGGATCGTCAAAGGTGCGAGCGAGGGCGAAGGGCTAGGCAATAAATTTCTTAGTCACATTCGACAGGTCGATGCAATTCTTCAAGTCGTCCGCTGCTTTGAGGATGACGACGTAATCCACGTTAGTGGAACCGTCGACCCTTTGGCAGACATCGAGACGATTGAAATGGAATTGATGCTGGCAGATATTGAGACGCTTCAGAATGCAGAATCAAAAGCGGCAAGAAATGCGAGATCCGGCGACAAGGAAGCCAAACAATTACTCAGTGCCATTGAAAAGTGCCTGAAGCACCTCGAAACAGAAAATCCCCTCCGCAGCCTGTCACTGCCAGACCCCGAAGCGAAGGCGATCAAAGCCTACGGCTTACTCACCGCCAAACCGATCCTTTACATTGCCAACGTGGCCGAAGATGATTTGGAGGGCAATTCTCCTCTTGTTCAAAAAGTTCGCGAATATGCAGATAAGGTGAATGCAGGATTGGCAATCGTTTGCGCAAAAATTGAAGCAGAGATTGCGGAACTGGAAACAGAAGATCGGTCTGAAATGCTGGAAGCGGTCGGACTCCAGGAACCAGCACTCGATAATGTTGCTCGGGAAACCTACCGCACCCTTGGTCTGCAAAGCTATTTCACCGCTGGTGAGAAAGAAGTACGTGCCTGGACCATTCACAAAGGATTTACCGGCCCGCAAGCTGCTGGTGTCATTCACACTGACTTCGAACGTGGCTTCATTCGCGTCGAAGTCTATTCCCTTGAAGATCTTGAGAATTACAAAACAGAGGTTGCCATTCGACAGAATGGCAAATTAAGGGTCGAAGGAAAGAATTACGTCGTCCAGGATGGCGATATTTGCCACTTCTTGTTCAACGTTTAAACCAATCAGTATTGTTGGAAAATCCAAAAACTGCTCAATTCAGCGAAGTCTTTTTCAGCCGAACGTGAGCGAAACATGCCTGCAATTCTCCCTCCGCTATCTGCCCCATCTACTTCGACTCAAATTCGTGGTGTCGACGTTCATGCGGTTCATAAGAGCGCGACCATGTTTTTATTTCACTTCTTCAAACACCTTTCGGCGAAGCACGGATTTCAATATTTCTCAGAGAACAATGAACCAGCGAATGCTGGAAAACTAGCCGCCAGCAACCAGAGAAATTTTTGTCGCTGCCCCATTCGGAATTTTGAACCGCTTGAGTCGACATTTGATTACCCAACAAATTGTCACCGCATTTTTCACATTCGTGACCCTCGCGACATTTTAGTCTCTGAATATTTTTCATTCGGTTGGATTCACCCAACCGAAGATTCAGATTTGGATCAAGTTCGAAATTCCCTTCAAAAGATGTCTATCGACGACTATGTCCTGCACCATTGCACTCAGCGAGAGTTTCCTTTGGAAAGAAGATATTCATCACTTATTGAGAGAACGCTTGACCCCAATCTAGAAACCGTTGTCACCTATGAGACCATGGTTACAAATTTTCCAAAATGGCTGTCCCAGGTGGTACCCGTTTTTGGCATTCGGCGTTCAAGATTGGCCGTCCTGCAATTGGCGTGGCGCTACCGCAACGAATTCCGAACAAAGAAAGAGGCCATGACGCACAAACGGTGTATCACGCCTGGCGACCACCGCAGAAAACTTAAACCCTCGACAATCGATGCACTCAATCTACGATTTGAGCCGATTCTCACCAAATTTGGTTACGAATATTAATTCTCTCCAAGTCGGCGGAGCAATTCATCTTAAGACGAGCCCATGACGCGCCGCAGGTTCGGGATCAACCAAATAGACGCAAACCAATGGCGATTCAAAGAAAAGAGTAGGGCTGGCAGGACTCGAACCCGCGACAAAGGGATTATGAGTCCCCTGCTCTAACCAACTGAGCTACAGCCCCTCTCGTGGCGTAAAGCCTAATAGATGTTTGAAATCGGTTCAATCGGCAGGAAAATTTAATTTCTGTGCTGAATTCCGAGCAACTAATTTCCGACTTGAAACTGCCCGAAACAATTGAAATCCTTCCGCCATTTATTCAACCGTAACGCTCTTGGCTAGATTTCTTGGCTTATCCACATCGCATCCCCTCAACAACGCAATGTGATACGAGAGCAATTGAAGTGGAATAGCGGATACAATTGGCTGTAAGTACTCCACCGTCTGCGGGATATAAATTACGTCATCTGCGACTTCTGCAATCCGTTCATCCCCTTCAGCAGCGATGGCAATCACGGGTCCACCACGAGCTTTGATCTCTTCGAGATTCGACATCACTTTTTCGTAGATAAAACCTTGCGGCATCACAAACACGCTTGGAGTCTGTTCGTCCACTAACGCGATTGGGCCGTGTTTCATTTCAGCCGCAGGATACCCCTCCGCGTGAATGTAACTAATCTCCTTCAACTTTAACGCGCCTTCGAGCGCGGTGGGAAAATTGTAGTGCCGGCCAAGATAAAGAAAGTTATTGCAATCCTGATACTTCTTAGCAATCGCTGCGATGTGATCATTCTGCTTCAAAGCTAATTCAACCTTGTCGGGAATCTCTTGAATCCGGCTAATCATCTTCCGGCCACGGTTGTAACTTAAGTGACGCAAACGACCAAGATAGAGCGACAACATCACAAGCGCCATGCACTGAGACGTGTAGGCTTTCGTTGAGGCGACACCAATTTCCGGGCCAGCGTGCAAATAAATCCCGCCATCGGCTTCTTGAGCAATGCTACTTCCAACGACATTACAAATCGCCATTGTCATATGCCCCTTTCGCTTCATCTCACGCAAGGCTCCAAGCGTATCTGCCGTTTCTCCACTTTGCGTGATTGCAAAAAGCAAAGTCCCTTCATCCATAGGAGGATTCCGATAGCGCAGTTCACTCGCATATTCAACTTCGACAGGAATCTGGGCAATATCTTCCAGCAAATATTCACCAACCAGTGACGAATGCCAACTTGTTCCACAAGCGGTAAACACGACTCGCTTAACTTTTAGTAGATCTTGAGGCGTCAAATTAAGTCCACCGAAGACCGCTGTTGCATCGTCTTCGTTCAAACGACCGCGCATCGTATTTCGCAACGATTCGGGTTGTTCAAATATTTCTTTAAGCATGTAGTGGTCGTAATCCCCCATTTCAACCTGATTGGATTCAACATCCAACACGCGTACATGATGAGAAACGAGACCGGCGTCTCGATGCGTAACCTCTAAAGAATCGGCGGTCAAAATTGCAACCTGATTGTCAGCCAGGTAGACAATCCGTTCGGTAAACCCAATCAAAGGTTGAGCGTCGCTGGCGAGGAAGTGCTCGCCATCCCCCACACCAATAACAAGCGGGCTACCAAGGCGGGCAGCAAAAATTGAATCTGGCCACTGTTTAAAAATGATCGCCAACCCGAAAGTTCCACGCAGTTGTCCAATCGCTTTCTTAATCGCGTCGACAGCAATTTCTGGCGTCGGGGAAACTTTTGAACTATCCGAGATCTGACTAAGGCAGTCCGCGATGAGGTGGGCGACAACTTCCGTGTCTGTTTCGGAATGGAATTCATAGCCTTTGGCTTTAAGACTTGTCCGGAGCTCCGCAAAATTCTCAATCACACCATTGTGTGCAATCGCCAACGTCTCTGCGCCTCCCAGATGCGGATGAGCATTGTCAACCGTTGCCGCTCCGTGCGTCGCCCATCGAGTGTGGCCAATCCCAATTCCAGAATCGCAGGGCGAAGCGGCAACTTCCTGAGCTAACCTCGCAATCCTACCAACTGATTTAGTGACGTTCAGCTGCCGTTCAGAGTTAATCGTAGCCGTTCCCGCGCTGTCGTAACCTCGATACTCCAATCGCCGAAGACCCTCAAGCAAAAAATCTTGAGCCACACGCGGCCCAACGTATCCAACGATACCACACATATTAATTACCCTAATTTGTTCGAACGGGATCGCGACCGGCACCAACGGGTTGAGCGATTCCATACCGATGTATTTGATGAGATTTCCAGCTTAACAACCGTTCGTCCCCGAATGAAGGGAAGAATGAAACGGGGCATTTCAGTTTCAACGTAAATTAACAGAATCAGAGTCGGATTAGACGGCCAATTCCTATTGCACCAGCCCATACGCGATTTCGATTCCTTGCAGGACCTGTTAAAACGGGTAAGATCGGGCGGGCCAGTCCACGCCTCTACAGCAGCTCCTTCACAACCAAGTTCCCTATTTCGTTCAACACCGATTTTCCAATGACAAAAACTAAAACTTCTGCGCCCAAGACGATTGCTCTGATCGCCAGTGGTGACCTTCGTACTTCCGCCAATGAAGTCTGCTGGGCCGCCCAATTAGAAATGGAAAAAGAACTAGCCAAGGCAGTCAAAAGCTGCGGTTTTCAATTAAAACGGGCTCACCAGCCAAAGCGCGGATCCAAGCATGGATTTATTGATTCTCAAAAAAAAGGCATGGAAGTTTTTGCCAACATTGATCCTGAAATGCCGATCATCGTTGCCGAAGCCGTCTGGCAATACTCTCACCATGTTCTTCCTGGATTACTTACTCACCGAGGCCCTATTCTTACTGTCGCCAACTGGTCAGGCCAATGGCCCGGACTCGTAGGCATGCTAAACCTCAACGGCTCCCTCACAAAAGCCGGTGTTAATTACAGTACGCTCTGGGCCGAGGATTTTTCAGATAAGAAATTCATCAAGAAATTGAACACCTGGCTGGAAACTGGAAAAGTCAGACATACTACCAATCACGCTACGCCAATTCGAAAAATCAAAATCCCTGAGGCATGCGAAACAACAGGCCAAAAACTGGCCACAGAATTGCAAACACAAAAAGCGATCATGGGAGTCTTTGACGAAGGCTGCATGGGAATGTTTAACGCAATCATTCCAGATCACTTATTGAATCCCACAGGCGTCTTCAAAGAACGACTTAGCCAATCTGCACTCTACTTTGAATCAACTCAGGTCACTAACCAAGAGGCTGATGATGTCAGGGATTGGATGACCAAAAAAGGAATGAAATTTGAAACAGGAAAGCAACACGCCAAACATCTTACTGACAAACAAATTCGTCTTCAGTGCAAAATGTACATCGCTGCTGTTCGAATTGCTGATGATTTTGGTTGTGATACGATCGGCATTCAATATCAACAAGGATTGAAAGACTTAATGCCAGCCAGCGATCTTGTCGAAGGCACGCTAAACAATCAGCAAAGGCCACCCGTCAAGAGTCGCGATGGAAAACGTACTCTCTATCGTGGCCAACCGCTGCCGCATTTCAATGAGGTCGATCAATGTGCCGGACTCGATGGCCTAATGACTTATCGCATCCACAAAACACTTAAACAACCGGTCGAAAACACGCTTCACGATCTTCGCTGGGGCGACTGGGATGAATCAGGAACGACCGACCAATATGTTTGGGTTTTTCTAATCAGCGGGAGCGTTCCTCCCGCCCACTTGATCGGTGGTTGGAGCGGAGCGACAAGTTACCGCCAACCGGCAATGTATTTCCCTAACGGTGGAGGAACGATTCAGGGAGTTTCCAAGCCGGGAGAAATTGTCTGGTCGAGAATTTTTGTCGCCAACAATCGACTCCACATGGACATCGGTCGCGCCGGCGTCGTTCAACTTCCCGAATCGGAAACCCAGCGACGCCTCGAAGCAACAACTCCGCAATGGCCTATCATGCATGCCGTCACTTACGGTGTCAGTCGGGATCAAATGATGGCGAGACACCAAAGTAACCACATTCAGGTCGCCTACGCTCACACGGCTCGAGACGCTGATAATGCCGCGCTTACGAAGGCAGCTATGGCAAAACATCTCGGCATGGTGGTTAACATGTGCGGTGAAAAAGCGGATGGCAGCGGATGGGCCAGTTAGCTTTAGTACTCATTCCTACCGAGACCCTTGTGAAACGAGCAGTCGCTGGCAAGCCTGCATTATTGAAGATTAATTCCATCCACCTTTAAGTCGTCATTGAAAAACAAAAATGTCCTCACTCCGCGCTGAAGTAATCTCTATCGGCGACGAAATGACCAGCGGTATTCGTCTCGATACGAACTCACAATGGCTAAGTAGTCAATTGGGAGAAATTGGCATCGAAGTCGCCTTCCACACCACCGTCGGCGACGACCTTGAAGACAATGTCGACGTGTTTCGGCACGCCGCAAATCGTGTAGACGTCGTAATTGCCACTGGTGGCCTCGGCCCAACGGCCGATGATTTAACGCGATTGGCAATTGCCAAAATGGCTGATGTTCCCTTGGTCACTCACTCGGAAATATTGACGCGCATTCGCTCAATGTTTGAATCTCGGGGTCGTGAGATGCCCGAAAACAATTCGATTCAGGCGGAATTCCCCCAAGGTGCCGTGGCTATCGACAACCCGGAAGGAACTGCTCCCGGAATTGATTTTCGAATGCGACGCCAAGACGGTAGCGATTGCCGAATCATCGCGTTGCCGGGAGTCCCTGTCGAAATGAAACAAATGTGGTCTCAGTCCGTTGAAGCGAGCTTGAGAACACAAGCAGGCAATTCATCCATCATCCACCACCACACACTCCATTGCTTTGGTTCCGGCGAGAGTCATATTGAATCACTGCTCCCCAATCTAGTTCAACGCGGACGAGATCCCCAAGTAGGAATCACAGCCAGCTCGGCGACAATTTCCCTCCGTGTCTCAACCAGCGGATCGACTCAAGCGGATTGCATGAACAAGATGCAACCAACAATCCAAACGATCCGCCAGACGCTTGGCCAGCTTGTGTTCGGTGAAAACGGCATCGAACTCCAACAGGTCGTCCACAATCTTCTGACGAATCAACAACAAAAACTTGCCATTATTGACGCCGGACTCCAAGGGGTCGTCGGTGAGCGGCTAAGCCAGATCACCAACCCGACATCTCTGATCTGCGCGAATGAAACCCGCGAACAAATGCCAGCGCCCGATGAGATGACAAGCCTTATTGAATCAAGCGGCGCAACACTGGGTATTGCCATTGGTCCCATCGACCGCACGTCTGATCTAGTTCGAAATGGGCAGTCGTTTTATCAAGTGATGATCTTTGAAACGCCCACAGTCCAACAGACTCAATTTCGATACAGCGGCCATTCGGGCTGGCGGGAAGAACGCGCCATCAAGGAAGTCCTTAATCATTTGAGACTTTACCTTGCTTCAGATCGAAGCCAATTAGATCGAAGCCAATAAGATCGAAGCCCCCAGCAAGTCTTTTTATTCCTCCACACTGGACAAGCGTTCGTCACTCCTCGACTTCGCCAGCATCCGTTTGACCAGATTCAAGCCCGATGCCAAGAATAGCCGCAATCGCGATGGCTGCAGTTTCCACTCTCAAAATAGAAGGTCCCAGTCGCACCGGTTGAAACCCTAATTCTTGAGAAAGCGTATTTTCCTCGTCATCAAATCCTCCTTCAGGACCAATGGCGACGACAACTTCGACCGGCATTTCCTCAAGACACCTACTCGACACGTCTAAAATTGTCTGGCCTTGGTACGGGTCAGCAATGAGCTTAAGCGCATCGGTTTCAAGCATTCCAGATAAATTAGCAAGCGTCGACTCACTTTCGATTTTCATCAACCGATTACGACCGCATTGCTTCGAAGCTTCCACTACTTGTTTTTGTAACCTCTGGACAACCTTTTCATTCGCCACCGCCACGGAGCGGTTGGACTTTAAGGGGATGAGACGTTCGACTCCCAATTCAACCAGTTTTTTCAACCAATACCTTTTG
>Ga0214479_100588_pt1 | contig 20246 bp, 16 predicted proteins | sample M1_20Mar14CPVII9_5_FD_165054 | JGI IMG/M metagenome (GOLD analysis project Ga0214479, IMG submission 165054) | Marine eukaryotic communities from Monterey Bay, California, United States - M1_20Mar14CPVII9sort6BwellE14 | ecosystem: Environmental > Aquatic > Marine > Unclassified | place: USA...
AAGGAAGAATGAAGTCATTTTGAATGAGAGGGTATCATCATGTAGTCACGGTATTGATGATGATGATAACAGTAATGATGGAATACAAATATAACAAGGGTATGAAATGAAGCCATGCCCATACTTGACGACTTTATAAGCAAGTGTTACATTGAGCATGCCTCTCCGGATTTGCAACAGGGTATCTCAAGAGGAAAGGCTTACGCACGAGCGAACTACGGGGCTTGGTCGACTCTTGAGTGAATCGTCTCTACATGAGCCACCCAAGACTACAAATGGTTGAGTACTACGTGCTAGGAATGAGATGCTTTGTGATCTTACTGTTTAAGCCCAAGAAAGGTTGAAGGAGACGTTGAATGGCTAGTTGGAACAAGGTACACCTTGGTATCCGAACGGATTTGCCAGTTGTTGTAATGGAACAGATAAAGGAGATCTAAGTCTAAGCCCGAATCAATGCACCTGCTATATAGTGAAGGATAGTGTGCTTTGGAATTGCCTAAAGAGGACTAGGCGACTAAGTCTATAAATCAATAAGGATATATCGAACGAGAGCAAGGTTCTACTATGATGCGAACAGTGACAGCGACCTGAGTGCCAAAAGACCAGGTACATTTCAAACTTATCGGGCATACGGTTAACTCAATTGCCCCTTATCTTTCATCATTATTTTTTTTGCCATCTGGATCTGTCTGGATCTTGCATCAACAAACTATCAGCCCTTCAACTCATTGCAATAGCCTACATCAAGTATTCGTATTAAAGTACCCCTCGGTTCTACTATTCATTAATACCACTTGTGTCTTGACACATAGCTTGAAGGAGAAGAGAACACACATCATCTTGTGTCATCTATTTGAGTTGATATCTTTGATACGATCTAATCACTAACCATCTATTGCAAAAGACCCATCAAAGAACAAATATCAAAGAATAGCCTCTTCTCATATAAACACATACAAGAGAGGACAACATGGTGGCAACATTACCATCAACAATAGCACTGGTAACATCTCTCACCCGTGCATTAGCCCAATCCTCCACATCCTCTTCAATCGAACCAACACAATTATGTCCAACATCACTATTACCACAGGAAACACTCAACACTTGTTTAGAATGGGAAACTACTAAAACTACACAGTATAATTGTACACATGATGATTACTTGGCCACCTTTACGCCAGGTCAATATGAAGGCGCCGTTGCCAATTATCTATCATTTAATACAGCTCAATCAACTGGTCATTTCGTTGAACGTGCCAAATTATTCGAAGATTGTACAGGTGGTAAAATTATCTTCAGTGAAGCACAAGACATAGCCGAAGATCCAATTAATGATATCGGCTCAGCATCAGCAGTTGGTACTGAATTATACGATGCGTACTTAATGATATATTCCTTCACATCCGAGGCATCCTCTTTAGGATTATTAGAAACATTAAATGATCGTATTAGTCAAAGTAATACATTATTAAAATATGAAGATATGTTTCCAAAAGTTAGATCAATGGGTGAATATCGTAAGGATGGCAAGACGAATATTGATTTATTAATGGCTGATGGGGATTTCTTTGTACCAATTATTCGAATTGATTTATTGGAAAGGGATGGATTGCCGCTGCCTCATACTTGGGAGGATTTAGTTGAATTGGGTAAGTTTATTTTTGTGGGGTTGCGTTGTTATCTTTTGGATTGTTTGGGGTGTTTGAATAATTGTAGTTGTGGATTAAAAATTGGTTTGTGCATATGATAAAGGCTAACCCCTATACCCCTCTCTCTCCCCTAGCTAAATTCTATAATGGTACAGATTTAAATGATGACGGTGATGAAGATGATTATGGATTCTGTATCTATCCCCGAACAGGTTCAGGATTCAATGACGCCTGGATTCCAGAATTAATGTACTCAACATGGGCAACCACAGATCAAACGAAGGGCATTCAACAGGGATTCTTCTTCGACGAATCTACATTCGAGGCACGGATTGGTAATGGATTTGAACATGCCATGAATATTTGGAAAGATTTATGGGCAAATTCGGCTGATGGGTGTATTACTAGTAACTTCGTGGAAGGACGGTGTGCTATTGGATTTGCACCCCCAGGTTGTTGGAAGGGATCATTTGTTAATGCCGAACAGGGTGGTGTGGCATGGCGTAATAAGACTGATGGGAGTGTATTGAGGGATGAGAATGGGGAACCATTATGGCGTCCACGTATGAAGGATGGAAGTTATGCAGAGCCTTACCGTTTAAAGCCCTTTGGTAGTTTGGAGATTGTTGATCGTGAGACTGATGAGTTTGTTGAGTGTGCTCCCGACACTTGTCCCAAGGGCGAACGTATTCCCCATCCAAGTAAATTACCAGCCGATGATCGAGCAAGGATTTTAGTACCCAGCAAGCATGTGGATAAGTTGATTAATCGTGTGCCATTTTATTGGAGTGGTGGATACGGAACTGGTATTCGTAAATCGGCTGACCCGCTTGCAAAAGATTTAATGTGGGATTTCTTTGTTTATGTTAATGTGAGTATTACATCTTTGTGTTCTGTGTGTTGGGGGTGTGGTATTTATATCCCTTATTATATAGTGTGAGGTGCTAACTAATTATTATCCACTCTTCCCCCAAATAATATTAACACAGACCCCCATTACATCGATTGACGATGTCGTAATGCCATCATGGCTCGACTCCTGGCGTTACAGTCAGTTGGCAAGTTATGAACGTAACTTCGAGGGTGGCGGGTGGAATTATGATACCTGGAATGAACACCAGAAAGTTATGCATTGGGCTCTTGGTAATGACGTTAACTCGGCCTTAACCTTACGTCTACCCGGTGTACTCATGTACACACGTGATGTCATGCTTCCCATATTCCAAGAATATGTTGGGGGTGCCATTGATATCGACGAAGCCAAGAGGAATGCCATTCAAGGGTGGAATGATGCCACAGCTACTCAAGGCAAGTTAAATCAAGTTCAGATTTACCGTGCCTCCCTCGGTTTGGATGGTTTGTCTGAATTTGATTTGTGTAACCTCCACCGTGAGGAGATGGACAAAATCGATAATACCGTGTGTACCAAGTATGATCCTCAAGATGATGACAGTTCCAATAAGACCATCCTTATTGCAGTCCTCGTTCCCGTATGTTTTGTAATTGTGGCTGCTGCTCTCATCTTCCTCTACATCGAAAAGAAAAAGCGTGCCTCAGATGCCATTTGGAAGATTAATAAGGAAGAACTCAAGTTTGACGATCCTCCAGAAATTGCCGGACGTGGAACCTTCGGATTGGTTGTCAAGGCTGAGTATCGTGGTACTGTTGTGGCTGTCAAGAGAGTTATCCCTCCCAAGAATACTGTGAATAGGGCTAGTTTCTTGGAGTCGGAGAATCCCAACACTATTGAACCCAATTCATCAATTGATAATAGTGGTACCTCACCGATTATTCCAGCTAAGAGGAAGAGTAGTTTGGGCGAGATGGATGATATCTTTGATGACAAGGAGCTTGCCGATGGTGCTGATTTGGAGGCTGGTACTTCAAAGACCAAGGTGGCATTTGCCGTCCCCGTACGACAGGCAAGCACTGGTAGTGCCATTAGTAATATCCACAGCTCTGTTGAAACTGGCGCCATGACCATCACCTCTAGTGGACAATTGACCCAGGGCAGTGGCAGTTATGATGGCAAGAGCAAGGCTCAATGGAAGCGTTTCTTCGGATACAAGTCGTCTGGGAAGAATTATGATCAGCTCAAGGCGGACTTTATCGTTGAGATGAGGACTTTATCCAAACTACGCCATCCTTGTATTACCACCGTTATGGGATCCGTGATTGATAACAAGGATGAACCCATGCTTGTTATGGAGTACATGGAAAACGGTTCATTGTATGATCTTCTACACAATGAGACCATTGCCATTGATGGAGAATTCATCTTCCCCATCATTAAGGATATCTGTCGTGGTGCACGTTTCCTCCACGCTGCCGATCCCAAGGTTATTCATGGTGATCTCAAGGCTGCCAACGTCCTCGTGGATGGTCGTTTCCGAGCCAAGATTGCAGACTTTGGGTTGAGTGCCAAGAAGAAGTACCTCGGTGCAAGTGGAACTCCGTACTGGATGGCTCCCGAGCTATTGCGTAGGGAGACAACCAACACTTCTGAAAGTGATGTTTACTCATTTGGTATCATTCTTTATGAGCTCTACTCTCGTAAGGATCCTTATGATGGAGAGTATCCTGCCACTGTTCTTGATGGTATTGTGAACAAGAAGATTGCTAAGCGTCCTCCTGTGCCACAGGGTTGTCCAGCCAAGATTGCTGAGATCTATCAGGAATGTATTGATGGCAATCCCGAGAAGCGTCCCACATTCGAAGAGATTGACCTCCGAATCAAGCGTCTTGATTCCGAAAACGTTGAGCCTGGAAAGACCAGCTTTGGTCATCGTATTAAAGGACCAAGGAGGGCTTCTAATGAAGAAGAACTTCTTCACCAGGTATTCCCCAAGCATGTTGCTTCTGCATTATTGGCAGGACGTAAGGTGGAACCTGACCGTGTGGATTTGGCAACAATGTTCTTCTCGGATATTGTTGGTTTCACCACAATTGCATCCAAGATTACCCCCGTACAAGTGTCTGATATGCTTGATCGTTTGTACCTCAAGTTTGATGAGCTTTCCGAGAAGCATGATGTGTTCAAGATTGAGACGATTGGTGACGCCTACGTTGGAGTTTGTAACCTTGTTAAGAAACAGCAAGGCGATCATGCCAAACGTGTTGCCCAGTTTGCTCTTGAAACTGTCAAGGCTGCATCAGAAACTCCTGGAAAGTCCGCGTTAGTGTGTTTTATGATGTGAATTCATGTGTTCCATATGAAGTACTGGTGATTTAAGTGCTTCATTTGGCCTTCATGTATCTTCATTTGACTGCCTTTGCAAGCCGTATGCACTAACTTTAGTTACTATCGTCTCTCTTCATCTTCATCAACCTCTAAACGCGCATCTTTCAGTCCTACCTGACGACCCAAGTATGGGTTCTGTCCGTATTAGGGTAGGCATACATTGTGGACCCTTGGTTGCACGTGTCGTTGGGTCTCGTAACCCTCGTTATTGTGTCTTTGGTGATACCGTCAACACAGCCGCACGGATGGAAACTAACTCTTTATCCATGAGAGTTCAGTGTTCAGATCGTGCTGCTGATGTATTGAGAAAGCAGGCACCCGAAATGATCTTGGAAGATCGTGGCATGATCCCTATTAAGGGCAAAGGTGAAATGAGCACCTTCTTTATCAATGGTTATGAAGGCGACAAGAAATTGGAATCTCCTCCTGAGACAGCTGTAAGTGACAGTAACGCAGCAGCTCCATCTGAGACTACTATCCCAGAGGCAAGCAAGGAGGGAGATGAAGCGGCATAGGGGAAGAGTTAGGAGGGGTAGTTTGAATTAGGGTGAGGTACTAACCAAGAATCTGAGTTTGATTATAACATGTGGTTAGTGCACTCCATAAAAGTATGGTGTCTTGTATTTTAATAGGTTATTTAGTTGTATAGCTGGCTACTTGGCAGCGCTTGAGACTCGTGTTAAAGATAAGTAAAAACTTAATTACATTTACTCAACATTACAGACGAATAGATAACTTACAGGCCACTCGAAATATCACTTGAACACAAGAAAAAGATATTTGTATACCTTTACGAGGTTTCACTCCACCTCCTTGGACGAATCTTGCTCTCGCCGAGGATATACTTTGAACTCTCTCCAGGAAAGTAATATTGAACAACCTTGTCGAAGCGACGCTTTTGTGTTTCTTGAACTTTAGGTAATGCTGGTTCCTCACTCATGAGCCCCTGAGAATGCAGTTCAATGAGCCTAAAGTAGTCCAAGATCTTTCCAAAGCAATAAGGTGAATGTTCAATCAAAGTCAACTCGTTACTATCTTGTTCAAGCTCCTTGATTTCTTTTTGGATCAAACACAGTGTCCCAATCTTTTCAATACCCATCATCTTCAATCCATCAAGAGATAGTGCAAGTAGTTCCACCCCCGTGACATCATTTTCCTTAAGCATACTTCCGACATCTTCTTTCACGTCGTCAATTTTGTCAGCCCATTCTTTAACTTCATCAGGTGTCCACTCCTTCACGTTTTTGGCACCTTTTGAACCTTGCTCTGTCCATTTGGTATCATCAAACTGTTGAGCCAGAACAGAGTCTTCAGCCACACGGAGCACACATCGTTTAGTACTCATGATTGTGCCACTAACGTTTAGACTGATGACGTCTTTGGTTTCTCCTGTTACAAAGTTATTTATAAATGCCCGCTCATCTTCCCAACTATCCTCAAGGTGAAGTACTTCCATCTCTGCTTGTAATAGACATGCACGTTTTGCATCAATTGCATCACTAACCGCTTTGGACAACATTGCATCAGGTTTCTGAAGAGAGATACGCTTTTTCACCTCCTCCTTAGACTTTGAGACGATCTGAAATACCTCCATCTCCTTAATCTTATATCCCTCACCCTCTAATAACTTCTGTGTTGGACAAGATTCATATGTATGACCACAAAGTTGAGGGAAGACATACTTCCCCTGGACATAGAGATCGTGCGCTCCGCCGAAGGCTGGTCCATACGTTGCTTCATTGTAAATTGCTTGGCTGTCCTGCTTGTTCATAAGCTTCAACTTGCGGGGAGTAGTACTCCCTTCTAATACAAACAAGAAGGCTTTATCTGCTTTACTATACCCGTCCTGATCACTAGTCCAGGGTGAATTGGTATAACCTCCAAGAGTTGTGCCGCACGTTGTTTCGATTATAACAATAGTACACTCCTTATCGTTGCATTTGCTATGAAAATCGCCATGAAACGCCGAGTCCTTCTTTCTATCTCTTGTATATCGATAGAGTAAATGCAATTCACCATCTTGATCTTCTTCACCCAACCATTCATGTAATAAAGTTACATGATCTCGATCCTTGACAATCTTACTATCCACACCGCTACCGCACAATCCAAACAATTCCATTTGTGTTTGCAGTATATGCTTATTCTCATCATCAACAGACGGACAATCGGGAGGATTATCTTCACTTGAAATTGTCATCTCATTGAGATAATCTACAATTGCTTGGAAACATGTTGAATTAACATCTAGAAAGATACGACCATTCTTATCACGCTGTAACCTCTTCTCCCATCGGCCACTGAATAATGCTTCTAGCATAGTATCTTTTAATTGTGTAAGCGTAGATCTTTTGGCAACTATTTGTTTACCCCCGGCATTAATCTCAATCAGATCATCAGGCGATGCATCTACATTGCCATTATCATTAGCTGTATCGTCTTTTGTTTTGTTTAATTTGTTGATACGTTCTGTTAAACTGGTCTCACGGCTATCAAGATCTGCAAGTTGATCTGATAGATGTTTCTCATGATTATCCAATGCTGTTTGGAGAAGGGAGTTGGTACTACTTAGCTCTTCCATATTTGATTCGATAGATATTCCAATAGCAGAGAAACCAATATATATTTACTTCTTTGTAGGCATATATACCAATAGCAGAGATATATCAGGGCTTATCCCCCCTACTATCGTACTACTTCAATGCAAAATGGCAAAAAATAACTTTTTTTTAATAATGTCTCATAGGATACCACAAACAATCAATAGCCCCCAACAGTTAACAGTCTATTGATGTTATCAGCACCCGGCAAAGTATTGTAAGAATATGTGATATACATACACTGCTGCTTACGTATCTCACATCAATATCAGTGTCAACCTCTCCAATGACTGATTGACGGTATCTTTCGGTATCCTTTCACCTTTCACGTGGAAGACCTTGCTTAGGTTAATAAAATAGATTTCCCCCCCCCCCAGCCAGATAGATATGATGTTATTTGTAGGTGAATAGTAACGCTGTAAATACGCAAGGATGCCTCCAAAGAAGAAAGAAAAGAAGTCAGCTAACCCCGACGAGGTTGATGAGAAGCCGATGGAACCGCTAGAATATCTACATCAAGCGAGGAAGAAGGCAGTGAAAAAATTGATCAAACCAGATGATAATAATGTCAACTATGATATAGAACAAAACATACGTGAAATCAGAGCAATACTTGCAACAAATAAGGAGATATTAAAAAGATGTATGAATTACAAGAGATTGTCGTCTAACCGGGGAGATTGTTGCGATAAAATTAAATTTACAAGTGTTGACTTTGACACTGTCAAAAGTATAACAAGAAATAGAAACAAGTCAATAGATGATCTTGATAGTGATTTTAGTTCCAGTGATGACGAAGATGACAAAGTTACTCTGTTAATTGCTTATCCTATATTATCTGAAAAATCTTTTGACATGACCTCCCTTACTAAACCGCTACCTGAACTAGAGAGACTACTTTCTATCCAGCAGATGGCTAAACCTGATTGCAACATGTTCATCGATTATTCAAAACTCTTTGAGAATACACTGTTATTACAAGATGATGTTCTTGAACCTACTTTGGCCATGGTAAAAGACAGGCTTATGGATATCCAAGTGTGTCTGGGGGAGATTGATCATGGATAATGGAGACAAAGGAAAACATCGGCTTTCTCGAAAACACTTTCGAGATAGATCTCAGTGACACCATCCATATTATATCCAGTGGAGAGAGGAAAGTTCTCAAACAATTCACAGTATCAGGTAAACATAGAGCAACTTTTTATGTTAGCATGAAGCGAGATAGGAAGAGGTTGACAAAGTTTATTGAATTTCTCAAGATAGAGGAGGAATAATTGTATGTTAAGATAATAATTAAATCGTCTTTACTTTCATTAGAACATATATAACTTATATCTAGATTTTAAGCCATCCATGGTGTAGCCAATTTAGATGAATCATACAACACTAGATATTCATCATCTATAAACGAAGCCCAATTATCCCCTTTCTTTTCTGTTAGTACATATGAGTTCTTAATACCAAGTGAGTATCTCATTCTAGCTATCCACAAGCTGAGTTGGTCTACTGGATCGCCAATATACACATCTGCAAGTACTGCCAAGTATATATAACTGGCTACAGATCTGTTCCATGTACTACCTGGTGTCTTGTTTATATAGTTCAAATGTCCCTTCTCATACCTGATCCATTTTGCTAATTCGGGATCATCTCCGATTAGTTTATGAGCAGCTTGATCAGCATTGGCACTGTCAGTATCAATAGGCAAGATTGGTTGATCGAGCATATTTAGTTGCTTCAATATATTCTTGATGTATTCTGGCTTCATTGCATTGGCATCTGGAAGATGCGCGTTATCACGATGTATGATTCGAAAGAGAGATGATCGTAACATATGTTAGTACACGCGGTTTAAAGGAAGTCAAATAAAGGCAAACTAAGTTCAAATAAAGCAGTCAAGTCGTCGAAACAACGCGGACTTTCCAGATAAATCTTTGCCCATGTGGTCATTCAATTGTTTAAGATAATTTGCTGATCCCGGAGTACTAAAATGGACCACAGTATACTTGTCACTATCTTCCATTGGGAAGTTATTGCCATCGATAATGGCACATACATCCTTGGATGGATATTGAAATAAGTTTCTAAAGATTGTATCTCTGTTATTTCTCAATGTCTTGGCATCATACTTTTGTGAATTAGTATAATATAATGACTTTTGATTCTTATGCTCAGCAGTCACGCCAGCAGTACTTAATACCCGTTCATTCTCAACAATTTTAATACCTAATGCATCTTGTAATGCTGTCCAAAACTTGACATGTTTACTAACCGACCCACCAAAAAATAATGGATAGATTATATTATCGAGCGCCCAATTGTTTTGTGTCATGTATAGTGGTTGTTTCTTCTCGGCTGCATAATCATATGCATGGAAGAAAGAATTGAATTGACATCCTAAGCCACCAAACATATCAGCGTATCCAGAAAGTAACACACCTTTATTATTTGTATCAGGATATGTTGGAGTTACTGGTGATACTTGAGGAGTTGGCCATGAAGATGGTTCGAAGAGATTAATGTTAATTTTACGTCCACAGATTGAGGATGCTTCTGGATTCTTTTGTATGGGTTCTGATGGTACTGGTTGTGTTTTGGCAACGTCCACCATTGTTGACACAACGATTGGTTTAGCTGGTTCAGGCGGAGTTGCTACTTCAGGTTTAACTTCTTCTTTAGTTGGTGCACGTAGTTGATTCTTCGCTTGTGTTGCAATCTCATCTTTTTCATCTGACGACATACTACCGGCAATAACAAACAAAATGATCCCAACTGCACCCAATTTTAACAACTTCTTTACCCTATCAATCATTTGTTGTTTTTGCTTTCGTTGTTTATCTCCGGCATAGGATGATATGAAGAGAGATTCATTTTTACGACCGCATAGTATGCTACTGCCACCACCGTTGGCGGCATGAACATTAATTGCAGGATTACGAGTACGTCGTGCTGCAATTGATCGTCCTCGTTGTGTTACTGGTTTAATAAGGCCGGACATCGTTGTAGTTGTAAGTTGTTGTGTAAAAACGATTTATGTGTCTCTTACAATCTGAAGAGTCTAAAGACAAAGACTCATGATATACCAGTACTCCTCGCTGCAGTTGATAATATCAAATATGGTATAACCTATTGCAATCGATCGATAGGATGGCAGCAAAACCAACTGCCCTAAATATCAATCATACACTATAACTCATAGTGGGAACGTGCTTCAGAAGGTCAATAATTGCTTATGAGAATGTCCTTAGAAATAATCATTGTCACAATGGGCTTATGTACTCACTAAAAGAAAGCAAAGAAGTGTGATCGATGAACTCTTGCTGATGGCGGCCATTCTGCATATTAGCATATTCGATATGCCCCTGCCATCTCATAATGTTGGCGAGGTGATCTATTGTATGCTTTTGGGGAGTTTGTGGCCTATTGCAAATCGACAACCATTATAACACAACCTCTACAATAAAAGATGAAGTCAATTGCAATAAAATGGTGGTCGTGTGTAATCTCCCAGCTTTTACTGCTATTGATAGTTGTTATGCCAACACGAATAGTACATGCCAATCTATTCAATAATGAAATTGCAAAGGATACTAGAATCATTGGTGGAGAGAGGGTAAGTATGAGCATATGATGTGCACATATTGTGTTTTGATTGTGATCAGCTTATGCTGCATGGGTGCATTAAAACCTATGCGTGGTCTTGTTTATATTGACCCACTGTGATTCCATGCTTACTAACGATATCTCTTCTCTCTCGTCTGTGCATCAACGATGAAGGCACAAAGTGGTAGATTCCCATACTCCGTTTCACTCCAAGACAACGGAGGACATTTCTGTGGCGGTGCCATGATAGCACTCGATGTAGTACTAACAGCAGCACATTGTTTAAACGATGACAAGAACATAGAGGTAGTCGTCGGATCAGACAATGTCAATCAAGGACAATTACTAAAAGTGAAAGAACAAATTGAACATCCGAATTATTTAGATGTTACTGATCAATATGATATGGCATTATTAATATTGGAAGAACCTACTACGTTGGATATTGATTTGGTACAAGTGAATAGTGACAATTTGTATCCACCTGTGGGAACAACTACACATGTTATGGGATGGGGAGACACCGACCCTGGAAGTGGACAGTCTTTGAGTGATGAGTTACTTGTTGTTGATTTGCAAGTTATATCAAATAATCAATGTGAGGCTGCCGAAGAGGGTAGTGATAGATATGCAGGATGGATATACCCAAGTATGTTATGTACATATACAAAAGGTCAGGATGCCTGTCAGGGTGATTCTGGTGGACCGCTCATCGTGCGGGATGACAATAATCCCGAGGAGGATGTAATTGTTGGTGTCGTATCCTGGGGCGTGGGCTGCGCTTTTCTACCCGGTGTCTTTTCAAGGGTGTCACGAGGTTTCCCTTGGATTGAGAAGGAGTTATGTATAAATGAAAAGACTCAATATCCACCCAAAAGTATATGTGGTGTTGATACGTATAGTCCTACGGAATGTAAGTTGAATATGTGTATTGATAGGGTTGACTACTCATGCCTCAACTAATCGCTCTTTTGCTCCTTCTATTCATATATCTTAGCCCCCACTGATGAACCATCACGCAGTCCAACAAAAAGGCCAACAAATAGACCGTCACTTAGCCCGACAACGTCAACACCCACACTTTCACCCTCTGACTCTCCAACGTCATCGCCATCTATATCAAGTAGCCCGACAGCATTTCCCAGTTCAAATCCTACATTATCAGTACAACCCACAGCACAGCCTTCTGCCTCACCATCTATATCTTCTCAACCAACAAACACACCAAGTTTACGACCGAGTGTATCCCCAACATCAACTCCTAGTATCTCTAGTAAGCCGACAATAAGTACAGAGCCTACATCGGCAACATCATCTCCTACCACGGGTAGTCCAGAAGTTTCCATGCCATTAAAAACTTCGGAATTAAGAGAAGTTGATGAGAATGGAAATGTTATAGAAACAGCAAGTAACAGTGATGCTTCATCATCTTTTAGAATAAGAGGTGGTATGTTTGTTACTATTGGTATAATCCTGAGTAGTACATTCATTTCATTTTGGATATGACGATGATGACTAAGGATGAATAGAGATGGATAGATGTGTAGTAAACTAAACTTACACATATTATTATACTTTAAAAACTAGATCAATGATTGAGTAGTTATTCTTTTAGCTACTACTCCCTCATCTCCATCTCTAGGTAAGCCTCGATCTACCAATATACCTTACACATGAACCCATTTTGGGTTCTTAAGACCTAAGAAATAATCAGTACCCCTTTCCTTCTCATTTATTCCCGATTTTACAGAACACCTTTCGGCCTTATCCCTAATCACTCTAGCATCGATATTGGCGTGCGTGTTGCTCTGGAATGAGAGGCAATGGAGGAAGGATATTGCAAATAGAGGAGGAGCAAAGGTACGTCTTCTATGCTGTGTGCTTTTGGAGTACGAGAATATATATTGAAAAGAGGAGTCACCTTTTTTCGTTTCGACTTCGAGCTCGAGCATTTTTTTAGATGTCGATGTGGAATAACTGCCTCTTAAGGAAGAAGATATGTTCTCTGTAATATCGTATACATGTATACCTCACTATAGATATTAGGAAACAGTAGGGTGTGCGTGCTGAGGTACTGGCGGTCGGCGGAGATATGAACATTGCAATCAAAACTTGTTTATTACTAAACCTCCACTCTCATTATTTCTAACCTCATACACCTATGATTGGCTATATTATAGATATAGACGTCATGGAACATAAAGATAACGGTCCACACAAAGAATCGCCGATACAACGAATGATGTCAAATCATCTACCGCCGCCGCCGCCACAAGACGATGATACCAATAACCAAGAATACCAACAAAAAATAGATAATAATAATGATCAAGAGCAAGAAGAAATAATACAAACATCAATTGTACCATTAGGTCAGGATATTTCTACATTATTAGTAGATAATGAAAATGATGACAATTCATCGGTATATTCTTCAGTATTCAGTAAAGACAGTGGGGATATAAGTGATGAAATATCAGAACTCGGCTCATCCTTTGGCAATATGAGTCATAACACAGATCACTCAGACACTGATAAAGAAGATAGATTACCATCATCTGACTTGGAAGGTTCCACAATGGGTATACCAAACATTAATAACGAAGATAATAATTTAGTACCGTCAATACCAACATATCCAGAGGGGCAGTATGAAGATGATAAGGCACAGTTAATTGCCAAGTTATTACAAAATCATGGTGGTAATTTTGGTAAGTTTATTTATTATCGTTTATTTCATTGTTTATTTGGTTTGATTTGCAGAGGAGTAGCAGGGGGTTTATAGGGGATTAGGGTGACATTTGAGTAGGGAATATGGGGATATCGAGTTGTTGATATGTGTATATTTTGCTCATATCTTATGCTCAACTTTTTCATATGCCCAACTTTATTCCACACCCTCAAAGTTGCAACATCATTAGTAGAACGTTCATCATTAATACAATCAGTAATGTGGTTATCTCACCATGTACCAAATTGTGTATTAAAATCATTATTTGAATGTATAATGAAGGGACGGAAACGTCGTTTCAAAATTGAAGAACGGAGAAAAAGATTATTAGAAAAGAAATTAAAAAGAAGGAGTAGTTTATGTACTTCTAGTGGCGCTACTACCTTATTAGAAGGTGGGGATAGATTAAAAATACAGAGTAAATCACCAGTTAGGTCAAGTTCTGTAGATAGAACAACAAGTGCTACCACCGCAACAACAACAATTTCCAATAATAATAATCAAGTGGGCGGTGGATATGATTTTAAAACATTTACACAACCATATGCACCACCGCAAAATACAAATCGGTGGTTAAACCCTGATGGGTCAATATCAACTGGTACTCCTTCTGCTGCTGGAACAAGTACCTCACCTACCAATAATACTTCATCGTCACCATTTATCAAATCACATAAATTACCATATACAAAGAATCACAAGTCTGCAATATTATTCTGTGATATATCTGGATTTACTAAAATTGCAACTACATTAGATGTTGAATCATTAAGTAATGCTATCAATTCATACTTTGAAATGATTGTGAAAGAGATAATTAGGTATGGAGGGGATGTATTAAAGTTTGCAGGTGATGCATTATTTGCTGAATGGAAGGTATCTTCTTCTTGTCATAATTCCGTCGAGGAGGAAAGAAATGAGGATTTATTATTAGAACAATGTGTTAATTCAGCAGCTAATTGTGCAGCGGCAATTGTTGCCAATTGTTCCGATTATTCAGTAATGTCCAAATCTATCGGTTTTAGTAAGTCTAGTAGTCGACGTACATCATTAATGAAGAAAGGGTCAAGTTTACGGGGTGGCAGTAGTTTGAGAGGTGATTTATCAAGTGATACGTCCCCCATGTTGGGGAATAATAGAATAAGGAGTGCTAGTATGACGATCTCACCTGCTAGTGATACCAATAGAAGACGGAGTACATTGTCAATGGATACTTTGGAGAGTGTATCATCTATAGATAGTCCTGACCATTATCAACAGCAACAGCAACAACAACAATACGAGGCTGAAATTAGAAGAAGACGATCAACAATGACTTCATCAGAAGTTGCCACCCTAAATGTTAAATGTGCCGTGGGCGTCGGGCATATTGTCGGGATACACGTTGGTAATGATATATCCCGACGTGAATACTTGATACTAGGCGATCCAATACGGCAGGTAGCTAGAGCAGAGAGTATGGCACGTCATGGTCAGGTATATGCAAGTCCAGAGGCTGTAAAGTATTTAACCAAGAAGAAGGAATATATACTTGTTGTTGGGGAAGAGGGAGAACGACGGAGATTATCGGCCGAGGATGATCCGCTACTTGCCGCTGCATTGATTTCATGGGATCATGCAGTTGACAATGGTGCACCTGTGCGGATTGTTGAACGGAACCAAAAGTTCTTTGAATCAAAATGCAAAAGAACAACAACAACATCACAAGATGCAACATCTCAGTCGCAGCAACAACGCCAATCCAGCACATCTAGTAGACTGTCTGATGGGGATACCTTACTCCAATCATGTGATGAATTAAATAATGCTGAACTAGAATGGTTAAAACGGATGATATCCTTATATGTGCACCCGGTAGTGGTGAATGAAGAGAACGAACGTGTCATGCCAAAACGACGTCGATCGGATCAAGAGCGACATCTAGCCGAGGCGGAGATACGGAATGTATACACATGTTTCATAACACCATTGATTGATTACAAGTTAACGGGAAATGAAGAGAAGGATGAGTTATTATTCAGTCTGTTGAATGATATAATGAACTTGTGTACACGTGAACTTGATAATGTTCAAGGACATTTACGACAATTTATATTAGACGATAAAGGACTTGTACTGATATGTACATTTGGTTTAAGGGGAAGTACCTTCCCAAATATGATCGCTCAACGAGCAGTGCCATTTTCACTATCAATACACAAGGCATTAGAAGAAGAGCTTGGAATTAAGAGCACAATTGGTGCCACTTTTGGTAAGGCATATTGTGGAGTAGTGGGTGGAATAGAACGTCATGAATTTGCAGTACTTGGTCCATCTGTTAATCTCGCAGCAAGGTTAATGGCATCGGAGGGCAATTCAGGCATCTTGGTGGATAAGAATGTGCGACTACTGTCAAGTCAAGTCTTCTTCAAACCCCTTCCGGCAGTTAAGGCCAAGGGATATGATGAGCCCGTGCCAATATTTGAGCCTAAGAAACATGTAGCTGATAATGAATGGGGACAGGCAAAGAGGAATTTCATTGGCAGGGAAAATGAAATCAAATCAATCTTGTGTACAGCCAAGGATGTCATGTTCCATGGTCCTATATCCAAGCTATTCTTCATGTCAGCCTTATCGGGATCGGGTAAGAGCACACTCATGGTTCAAACAACCGCACTCGTTAGAGCAATGGCGAAGAAGTTACAAAAACGGGTCATCATTACACGAAACATTAGTAACGAGGGAGATACAAGGATACCATTTAGTCTATTCCGCTCGATATTTAGAGATGTCTTGTCCCAGGTCCAATTAGAAGATGAAGAGAATGCCTCTGTAAGATCAGGGACCGTCTTGCCGCGAATAGGGTCGGGAACAAGCTTAAAAAGATCAACCTTAGATGGTTCCGATCAATCTGGTTCTGAGAGAGGGCGGCGTTCATCAAAATCAGCTCTAAGTGATTGTGATCTTAGACGACGCTCATCAGGTGATACAATAACAGGAATAACAGGAGACAACTCTAAGGGGAGACATTCATCTGCAGACTCGGTAGATTTCTCAGTCGATAAAGAGTGGGATGAGCTGTCGTTGCATACTCAATCATCCAAAAGTAGTACAATGAGCACTGACGCTACAAGATTTCGATTTATATGCCAAGAACTGAATGCTCCTCCGGAGTTTGTAGAAGTCGTTGGCAAACGATTGCTGGGCCTCCGAGAAAGGAATACAAACACCTCAGCTGGAAATGCCAAGGCACCTAACGTACAAAAGATTGTAGACTTCATGGCCGATGCCTTTGTTCGATGTACCAAGCATGCAAACCTCGTCCTCCTTGCACTAGATGATGTGCAGTGGATGGATGAAATGTCATGGATGGTGGTACAAGCAATCTTTGAACGAGGGCAGAATGTATTGATCTTCTGCGGATCACGACCACTATCATCTAACCCATTATCCATGAACCCTCAGTTCTGGTCAGACCTCCACGGCCAATTCCAGAATGAAGGCAGGTATACGGAATTAAGCCTAGCTCCCTTCACTGAGCCTGAGGTTAAGGAGATGATTGCCACAACCCTCGAGTTTGAGTTGAACGATATTGATGAAAGTTTTAGTCGGAATGTGTTTGCCACATCCGGAGGAATGCCTTACTACCTGCGGTATGTTCTTGATGCTATCAAGCAGAACAAGCTCACTGTCAAACTAGACAATGGCTTGATTGGAATGAAAAGCAGTGATGACAAGATAGGCTCGAGCTTCGGCTCTGTCAATGAATTGCTTTTATGCCGTATAGATGCTCTTGACTCGTCGGTACGAAGTGTGCTGCATCTTGCGGCCGTAATTGGAATGGAATTCACCTTACTTGATGCAGCTTTGGCATATGAAGAAATGGTTGGAGTTGAAGACAATCCTGGGAGATTTGAGGCATCAAACTCACTCCTCCGTTCAGCAATTGATTTGGCAATTGAAGAGGGTATCATTGAACAGATTTTCTTATTACCAGAGGATGACGGCGATGATAATGAGGACTGGATTGACGATGACACTGACAATATTTGCAGTTCAATGGGAAATATTAGGTTAATATCCTTGAAAGGACGTCGCAAGGCACATCCTTTCTTTGCTGAGAACCGCCGTCTACGTTTCACTCATGATTCATGGAAGACAAGCATCTTAAGTGTCATGTTAAATGAAAAGAAACAAGAAATGCATGAGCATGTCGCCATATCACTTGAACGAGAACTGGATGATGAGGCTCATAATCAAGGCGACTTTCAGAAGCAGATTCGAGTATTCAAGCATTGGAAGTCGAGTGGAAACTTTGCCAAGGCAGCTCTTCTTGCTCTTAACATCGGAGGAGAGCTCATGCTATTAGGTTTGAACACACAGGCAATTTTATTGTTTGATGATGTCTTGGATATCCTCAAGGAAATGGCGAATGATCAACTCCGTGTTGCATATACGTCTAATACTCTTTCAGAAATGTCCGATGATGATGATATAAAACATTATGGAGGCATCAGTGCAATAGTTCTTGATGCCATAGATGCACCCGAGCTTGAGAAGCTGATCAAAGTTAACATTGCAAGAGGTAAATGTTATAGTACATTGGGACGGGGGAAAGAAGGCGCAGAAGCATACCAAAGTGCGCTTGATGTGAGTAGACTTCTTTGTATCAAGACTCTGTGAATCTATACTTTGTGTATCATATCTCTCACTCATCATTTATCATTATCTTTACCTCTTTAAATGATTACAGATTCTAAACTATACACCGTCTGCAAATGACGAGGAATTCGATAGAAGTGTCTCCTTCCCAATCTTCAGCGGCTTATTTGTCGTATTGAAGATGGGAGCCATTGAGCAAGATGAAGAATGTAGCTACGAGAAGGACTTGTGCAAGAAGTTTAGTGAACAAGCTCGGCTCAAGGGAGACCCTGTTCATTACGGCCGTGCCATGGCAATGGAAGCTGAAACTTTAGGTCGATTGGGAAACTTTGAAGAAGCTCTAGAGGTTGATGAAAGGATCAAATCAATTTACAACATTGAAACTCAACACGCGGCGATTTGCAAAGCATATGGCAGTGATAGAGTAGGTCAGGCTTTTGCGCACAGTGTTAACTACAACATAGCTCTGGGAAGGACTCAAACTGCACTTAACGCCTGCAAGTACATTGTGGAAGAACTAGCCCCAAAGAGCGATCCCAAGAACATACACAACATGTTTTGTCTACTCTATTCGGTTATACTAGCATTCAAGGAAAACGGCTTAGCATCAAAAGCTCTAGATTTGTTCCAGTCAAGAATCGAGGAGCCATTTCAAGAGCACTTCGGACCGGGGGGCAGTACCTGGTCTGCACCCATGTTCAAACCAATCCGTACATTGCTGACATTAGAAGTAGGTCGTAGTACCGTGACCGCGCCCATGTTCAAACCAATCCGTACATTGCTAACCTTAGAAGTAGATGGAGATAATGTGGATGTGAAAGATGAGAACATTGCCGACTACACATTATGGGCCTTGGATTCAGAGAACTTTGAGGACAAGATATCCCGACTGGAAGTGGCGTTGGCAAGTTTCTGTGCAAGTCCACTTGCCATCCATAGTGAGATTTGCTTCGATTTGGCCAAGAGGCAAACAGAAGATGAGGAGAAGAGGAATCAATTGATACAAAAAGCAATCAGGTTAATGCAAAAGTCAATTGAAAATACAGCAAAGATCCCATTTGCTAACAACTACGCAAGGAAGAAGCTTGAGATCATCGAAAGTTATGCGAAAGAAGAGCTTGGAATCTATTGATGATGTATAATATCATCAATTTCATACATCATTTAAGATTTAGTGATTATATTTTAGGCAATATCTATCTCTTTATTACAAACTCACATCTTGCACTATAATAACATGTATCAAACAGTAGTGCGTCTATTCATGTACTGATCATTCGATGCATTAGATAGGTCGTCACTTAAGGCATCAGAGATTAGTTCAAAATCGTCGGGAACCTCTACTTTGGTATGAAAAGCCAATGTGTTTCTCCGCTGATACCCTTCCCAATCATGGCAGTTGAATCCATCATCAGAATCATCGTAATCTTCCTCTTTGTCGGTATCAAATCGAGAGGGTATCATGATAGTGGAACCCTCGTCGCTGGTGATACATCCCCACTTAACAGACTGCTTGTCATCTACTTCTTTTGATGATGATCTCAGGCTTGATCTAAGTGAACTCTCCCCTAGACCAACCCGACTACTAGACTCTGCTATAGGTGTAATCCGTTTACTAGAGCAAGATCCCATTGTTCTTAATAGACTCTATACATGCATTAAGGTCTAGACTGGATTACCTCTCCACACATGGTCTTGTTCACTGCCAACTCATACAAACACAAAATAAAACTGTCGGAAGCATGATCAAGAACTCAACAACTCATCTTGCCGTG
>Ga0214479_100590_pt1 | contig 20209 bp, 23 predicted proteins | sample M1_20Mar14CPVII9_5_FD_165054 | JGI IMG/M metagenome (GOLD analysis project Ga0214479, IMG submission 165054) | Marine eukaryotic communities from Monterey Bay, California, United States - M1_20Mar14CPVII9sort6BwellE14 | ecosystem: Environmental > Aquatic > Marine > Unclassified | place: USA...
GGGGGGGGGAGGGAGAACGACTGCCGCTGACGCCGTTATTTGCTCGCGTCCACAAAAAAGTTAATAAAAAGTAAACAGGTGCCGTACAGCGTGGGTTTAATACGGTTTTATGTACTGCAATACGATACAAACAATGTGGAATGTGGAGTTGATGTGTTGATGTAGTAAAGTGCATGCCCAAACGATATGCTCACAATAAATCAAATATCAAAAAGGTAATACATATATAGGCAACCATGATGGACGCAGAAGATAATACCGCGGTACAGCAACCTGATGTAGAATTAGCAGGCAGTCAGCAAAGATCATCCCTTGGTGATTTTAGTCAACAGGAGGCTGCTGCCGAAGCTGCAAAGAAGAAACGAAAGTATATAATCGGTGGTAGTATTGGTTTAATTTTAATTATTATTGCTATTATTTTAGGTGTTACTTTATCCGGCGGTAGCAATAATACTGCAAATAACAGTGAAGAAGAGCAATCGAACATAAAAACAGAAAATGAACCACCAATTCTAACACAAGAACCAAATGTAGGCGAGGAACCAACAACAGCAGTAGTAGTCGTCGATCCAACTGTATTTTCAATTAATGACGATACAGCAACCTACTTTACTAATGGTAAAGCGTTCAATATGGCATTTGATGAAGATAATGCAGTATACATTTCTGTGTTAGATAATGATTCATCTGGAGACACAGATTTAGATTTAGTTGTAACGTCTATTAAGGAAAGTACATTTGGACCCAAGCATGGAACGTGTATTATATCCATGGGATTGGATGAGGTTGTTTATGAATTGAATGACCTCGGTTTCATCGGGGAAGATCAGGTACGTTGCAATTTGTTTATGTGCACATGATATGTCAATTATTTGATCTTATACCTTAGCTCTCATTTTGCAACACTATACATCTTTTACAGTGTACCTACGAGGCGTGTACAAATGTTGATGAATCAAAAGAACAAGAATGTGGTACTGCAATTGTACGAATTACAATTGAGCAATCGGAAGACTTTCAAACTGAAGTTACTGATCAATCCAAACTTATCCCATTGGATGATATATCAAGTGAGGCAACTCAATTATTAATTGATGAAGGTATTGATAGTCGTGAAGCCGTAGTAGATATTTATGGTAATACTATTGTAGTTGGTATGTCATATGATAACTTGTGGAAGGGAACGGTACTTGTGTTTGTGAAAGATGATGTTACCGGAGAATGGACAGAGGAGGCGAAACTTGTCGCACCGGATCCATTTGACGACTATCAGGGATACTTTGGTTGGAGTGTTGATATAGATCAAGATATATTGATTGTTGGAGCCTGGGGTGATAGCGACCCTGATGGTGAAGTTGTGAATCGCGGAGCAGCACATATCTTTGTTAGAAATGACGGAGAATGGAGTCATCAGGCTAAACTCATGGCAGAGGATGGTAAAGAAGGTAATCTCTACTTGGGATATGATGTAACAGTATCTGGAGATGTAGCAGTTGCTACGAGTTGGTGGGCTAATGAAGTTGATGGAATGACGATAGAACCAGCAGGCTCGGCTTATGTATTTATGAGAGGAGATGACGATTCATGGTCATTTATTCAGAAGCTCGAATCTCCTGACGGGGAGGACGATGATCCATTTGGTAACAGTATTGATATGTATGGTAACACTATGATCATTGGAGCATGGTTTGATAATAATGAAGAAACTGATACAATGAATAGTGGTTCAGCTCATATATTTGTGAGGAATGGAGATACTTTCGTTTGGCAAGCGAAGTTGCAAGATGCTACTAGTGATGAAGAGGATAGATTTGGGAACCGTGTAGCCATATATGAGGATACTGCTGTGGTAGGGGCTCGGGGTGATGATAGTGATGATGGCGTGGACTCTGGATCAGTCTATATCTTTGAAAGAACGGGAGACTCTTGGACGAGTACACAAAAGCTTGGTAAGTTTATCTCTTGAATGCTTTCTTATTAATATACTTTACACTAATCTTTCTGTACCTTTTGACTTTTGTATAGCTGCCCCTGACTCATCGGCTGGTGACAAGTTTGGAAACAGTATATCAATATATGATAATCATCTCATAATTGCGGCAAGGCATGACGACGATATTGCTAGTGATGCCGGCGCAGTACATGTCTATGTACGTCCATCAAATGTTGAACCTTGGAAATGGGTACAAAAGGTACTTCATCCGGAAGGCTTATCAGGTGATGTATTTGGTTGGAGTACGAGCATATATGAGGGTGAAGTGGTTGTTTCAAGCCAATCTGGGGATGTACTCGTTTATGGCGATTACACTGGAGAAGAACGTCGGTAAGGATAAATGAGGATAGATAGTTTGACATAATGTTTGCAAATGAAGTCAATGATATTAAGAATGCCTACTAGCCTATTATGATACTCTTTTCTTTACCTATGTATAGTCCAAGCACAATAGAAGGTAAGCTGAGGACTCAAAGGAGGCAAGTTCATGAAGAGAAAAAGGATACCAAACGCCTAAACTCATGATGTCTCATTTTTTTTATCATCATCAGAAAGAATGAGCCACCGTCAGTTCATATACCACAGTCAGTAGCCTACTAGTATCAACTAAAACCATGGCAAAGAGTGATTTAGATGACTATATTGCCAAGCTATCCACGGCAACACCACTTGATGAAAGGGAGGTATGTGATCTCTGCAGTAAGGCTCAGGAAATTTTATGCAAAGGTAAGACACATTGATTTTGTCTGATACTGATATGTTTACCTATACCTCTTTTGCTAACTTATCTTTTTGTACAGAGTCCAATGTTCAACCAATCCCTGCTCCGGTTACTTTAGTTGGAGACCTACATGGACAATACTATGATTTGATAGAGGCAAGTTTGTATAATTTTACATGAATTTATTACATATCTTGTGCTCATTTCCAGTTTTTGGTTCAACATAATTCTTCTGCTCATAGCTTTTCTCCGTCGGTGGACGGGTCCCTGATACAAATTATCTGTTCATGGGTGATTATGTCGACCGTGGATATTACAGGTGTGTTTTGCAATTGGTAGTTTACATTGATTGCAGTATGTATACGTAAAATCGTTTCTAATGAGAAGATACACTGTCCATTTTCTTCCTTTACGAAAGTGTTGAAACGGTCACTCTCCTCGTTTGTCTCAAAGTACGATACCCCCAACGAGTTCATATTATAAGGTAAGTTGATTATTATGTACTGGTGCCAATTGCAATCACTAAGACAGTCGGTCATATTTAGTTTCACGAACAAACTGACTTGCTTCTTCTTTCTATACTAACTAACATCATTTGACTACCTTCAGAGGTAATCACGAGAGTCGTCAGATTACTCAAGTATATGGCTTCTACGACGAATGCCTCCGGAAGTATGGTAGTGCAACAGTTTGGAAGTTGTTTGTAAGTATAATATGTTATGTTATCTTGAACAGATACCTTACTCTTTCTTGCTAATAATGTGTGTATTGTAGACCGATCTATTTGATTATCTACCCATCTCAGCAATTGTTGAAAATAGCACATTTTGTGTTCATGGTGGTTTAAGCCCAAGCTTGGACACATTAGATCATATTCGGGAGCTGGATCGTGTTATGGAGGTTCCTCATGAAGGACCTATTTGTGATTTAATGTGGAGTGATCCAGAGGATGTCAAAGGTACGTCCTTGTTAGTAACATACCATCTATCTAACCAATTCAATCCTAACAATATACCAATTTGACTAAATAACCGTGCAAAGGATGGGGTATATCACCTCGTGGAGCGGGGTACATCTATGGTCAAGACATTGCTTACAAATTCAATGAACTAAACGACCTCAACCTAATCGCTCGTGCTCACCAGGTAAGTAGTAAAGCGAAGTTATGAATGTGTTGCCGTTTTAAAGTGGAATGAGTTGTATACATTGATATGGTTTTGCACTTTTACTAACAAATACTTCGCACTATCCCATCACTTTTCTTGACAATATGTCACCATTGTATGGGAATTAACTTCTAATTCCCTTAGCTTGTCATGGAAGGACATAAACTGATGTTTGACAACTCTCTCGTCACTGGAAAGTCCGCATTATGTTATATCTTGTGAATTCATTTTTATGGTCTTGGTAAATGGATACTCTTAGTTTGCCATTATTTACTTGCCTTTGCCTACCACAGACTAACTGAAGTTATGTTTACCTCTCTTTATCATCATAAACTGTAAAACGCGCATCTTTCAGTCTGGTCGGCGCCGAATTACTGCTATCGTTGTGGCAATGTTGCATCAATTATGGAGATTGACGAATATGGTGGAACCGAGTTCAAGACTTTTGATGCTGCTCCTCAGTGTACAAGATCTGTCCCTGGAAAGTTAGGCCCAGACTACTTCTTGTAGACAACTTATTATTTGCAACAGATTTAAATGTTGTGAGTGTTGTAGATGACATTGTTTTGATTGGAGGTAGATAGCATAAGTAACTTTACTAATCCTTGTTACCTCGGTTGGGTCCAATATGACCCATTCTATCACCTCTTTACATTAGAATTGCGTTCTTAATGCATACATATTATCAATTCATGTAACAACCAATCGATATAATATGTACAAACTTCTTTTGGAACTATCATTGACTTGTCATTGCAATTCTGAGTAAACGAGATATAGAGTAATTTTGTTCAACTAGCCCCATCATAATGTGCACATATTGGATCACAACATCACCGATATCTATTGAGCCAGCCACCAACATAGCCAGTTATATCAGAGAGATCATTTTAGTTATATCACTTCACATACTAAGTACTAAGCAAACGCAATCTCCCATTTGGTTATCAAAGACTCCCATCTACGTTCGTTTGGGCATCTCTCTAGTACCTATCTAACTAAATACTTACATTTCTTATACTTATGTTGTGGTAACTTATTCATCACCAAACCTATTTCATCCAACTTTTACTTTATCATCACTACCTAGTCCACCCTTTTTCTTAAGCCAAAGAGCTTCCATATGAGTTGACATCTAACACAGACCGACAAGTCTCGTGAACCAACTACACTCTTGTACAACAACGGGAGCTGGTGTCGGCTTGGCAGTAGGCTAATATACAAGGAATTACAAAGTATGCCATTAGAAATCTCTACTCAAAAACACACAGCATAATCTTATACCATACAAAGGTAAACTTACATTGACAGATGGCTTGGGGGTTGGCAGAGGTGTTGGATTTCTCGTTGATGGTTTACTCGTTGGTCCATTTGATGGCTGATTCGTTGGTTGATTCGAGGGTTTAGTAGATGGTTGAATCTATATAAGATAGAGAAAGTAACATATTAGTATCATCCAACTCAATTGCATGAAAGATCAAGATTGAGGATTGTCATCTTATTACTTACAGTGGGCTTTAATGAGGGCCTGACAGTAGGTTGAGCCTATAAGATATATATGGTTACAGATGAGAAGAGAGAAATGATATATTCAACCAAAAGGTTAGTGTCGAGCACAAGAGTTTAGTTTCTCTAAGTCAAGACTAAACACAATATACTCACCGTAGGTTGTCTTGTAGGATTTCTACTTGGCTGCCTTGTGGGCTGACGAGTTGGAGCAGGTTTCCCCTCTGGCCAAAACGTGATTGTAACATCTGCGTATGCAGGAACTGCTTTCAAGTTGATCGAATCTACCTTTATAACCAAGGACTTTCCCGTGTTTCTCCAATCAGTAATAGTAGCGTCTTTACCTGATTGGAGATAGCCCTTGAGGAATGAATGAGAGTATGAATTACCATTCCCACCATCAACTTTATATATTGAAACTTCATTAATTGCTTCTTTAACATCAACATTGTTTCCAACAGCATGATTGAAACCAATAAACCAATCTTGTTTAGTTCCAGTTTCAAGCTTGACAACGATTGGATAATTGGCTGTATTCTTGTCATATTGTGCAACACCGATGATTCTTCCAGACCATTGTTTATATACAGTTGTACCAGAGTTCCATGTCACTGCATGGTTGATATCATACCAACTGTTACCTGAAGTCATAATCTGATAATTCTTTACGGGGTCTATAGGTAGGCAAGAGGAGAGGAGTGTGAGCACACATTAGTATAACAAGCTGTACCATATCATAAGAACATATCACAACCAAATCATAATCAAACTCACTGAAACACATTCTCCCGTAGTTATCTTCCCACCACGGATTTCCCATCAAACAGCTATGGTCAGTATAAGTTCGACCATCCAATCCACCGCTATGGGCCAAGTTGAGGTTGTGGCCTTCACAAGATGGAGTGAGGGAGAAGAAGGGAGAAGATCAGTGTTAGCCAAAAGAGTATCCTATATTCTAGACAACAAAACATATGATACACAACTCACCAAGTTCATGAATAGTAACTGCAGGATATTCATAATTTCTATCAACATATACACTCTGCCAATGATTAACCAATGCATATGCAGCAAATGAACAAGTATCTTCACTGTTGGGATAACAATGTTCAACAACTATTAATACATGGTCAAAGACATTCCCGGGTAGTGTGAAACCTAACTTTCGCCGTGCCTCATTCATTACTAATTCACGCATTGTTGATTGGGTAATTTGTGTTAACTGAGCGTCGATACGGACATCTAATACGCCCGGTGCTGACAATTTACTTTCTATATTTTGATTATTGTAATAGGGTGTGAAAATAAGCTTACCAAAGGTACAATCTTGAAATCCGTCTGACATTGTGAAAGGATCTTTATCTGTGCCGAAGAACTTGTCTGATAGCCATTTGGCATTACCATTCGGTTGTCGATTCGCCGAGTCGGTAACTCGTATGACTAATGTTTTCTTGGTACCCTCGTACATGTTCAATCTACGAAGACGACGTGTACGACGATCTTCTTCATTATCGATGTTATCATTAATAACCTTGATTGATCCAGATGGTAATGATGCAATCATTGACTCGCCCCCACTATCATTTATTGTCATACCAGCTATACCATCATTAATTATACTACTAATGCTACTACCAATACTACGAATGCTATCAATCTCAACAGTACTTTCCGAACTGATCAAATCTCCTCTATTCAATAATGCTCTCATTTCTGATAATTGTTCAGATGTTCCCTGTAGTGGAACAGTTTTGCCGCCACTTAACATCTCACAGACGAACTCTTCATCAGTCTCATAGTGGTCATATTCGGAACGATACGGATAGGAATGTATTTGTTGTAATGTACGATTGGTAGGATGGGGAGGAGGATTGTTTTGATCAATCCGTTTTGTACCTCCTACTGCAATGATTGATTTGCATATACTACTACTGCCACCACCAATTATTTGTTGTGTACGTCGTCGTCGTCGCAACAATTTTGATGATGATACTACTTGTTCTTCTTCAACATTGTTGTCAGAGACGAGTAGCGAAGCATTAGACATAGTTATTGCAGTAGAGAGGATTAGGCATATGTATGATGCCACTTGTATGAGTTTCATCTTGCTTTGGCTTTAGGTTTATATCTTTTCTATTTGCAAATGATGAACTATTTTATGAGACAATGGTAGGCAATGTACTAATGAAGAGAGGGAAGGGTGAGGATATGGGAGGCTTTGAACTGACGAAGATACGAGGAGAGGAGGAGAGGATCAATATTTGCATTAGAAATTAGGCGAGCGAGGCTGTGATATGAACGTTTATGAGTACCGGATGGAGTTCGTTTTATCAACTCGAATTATTGAATGAGGGTTGTAGTACTAGATAGACGGTGTTGGCTCCTCGTGCATGCCTTTGGGTATTACTCTAATATGTATGGTATATTTGCAAAGATTCTCGAGTTAGAATCGGTATACGACTTCAGTATCAACGGTCATAATGATAAAGATATTTCATTCTATCTCGGTGCACGACAACATCATATCACACGACTATTTTATTAACACACAGTACATAAAATCAAAACTATATCAATCACATGCATATAATGAAGCCAATTATTATTGCAGGTGCTGGGCCTTGCGGTTTGCTATGTGCTGTCGTTCTAAACAAGTTTAAGATACCTTATCATATTATTGAACGTGTTGAACGGTCTCGTCTAACAGCTGATGTTGGTAGCGGATTTGATATGGCGTAAGTACGGAGTCTTCTTTGTTATTCATACACTTGTGTATGTATATAAGTACTTGTATCTTATTATGCCCCCCTTTTTCTTATCAATAGACCCACTGCAGTACGTATATTTGACTATTTGAATTTGCCAAGATGGCGAGAACGCATGACACAATTTTCGAGCATAAAAATGATGAGAATGGATGGTGAACATGTTAGGACTATAAAAACAGATGATATTGGGGGAGATGTATTTTCATCAAAACGGAGTACATTGCAACAGATACTGGTAGAAAAGTTGGGTAGTAGTTTCAATGATAATGCATCATTTGGGGTATCAGTTGTCGGTTATAAAGAAGATGAGAAAGAGCAGAAAGTTATAGTACAATTATCTAATGGAAAAGAGATTGAAGGCCGTGCTTTACTAGCTTGTGATGGGTGGAGGTCAGAAATCCGAAAACAAATGCTTACAGATGATCCAGTACATTTCTGCAAGAAAGCAATGTGGTGGGGAAAGTGTGATGTCGGGCAAGATATTTTGCAACTAATTGAAACGACACAGACTGAAGAAGATGGAGAGAGCTTTTGTTGGTTCATGGGAGATGGTTCAAGACCTGGTAACTTTGTTGGTGCTCTTTCGGATAACAAACAAACCTTTCTTTGGTCTGCAGCTCAGCAATCAGAGGTAGACCCAAAACAGTCCGATGATCTGACAATACGGGGCGGTGTTAGAGGAGAAGCAGTTAGGAACGAGCTCAAGACATTGGTTAATGAACAGGGTAGATGTGAGTTGATTAAAAAGATTGTAGAGGCAACCTCAGCGGAAAGTATGACTAAGGTTGGACTTTATGATCGACAGAACTTGGATCAAAAGATGACATCTCCAAGTGGATTAGTAGCCTTGCTCGGAGATGCAGCTCATCCTCAGACTCCATTTCTAGGGCAGGGATGTAATATGGCGCTGGCGGATTCCTTTGCCGTGTGTATACGCCTATGTGAATTGCCAAGAAGCAAAGAAGCAGATGATATTAAGGTTCGTACTGCCCTTTCATGTCTAGATGATCCTGATCGAAAGGCATTTGCCAAATCAGTAGTGCTGGATGCTCGAAAGATTGCCAATCTTAGTACAAGTACATCATCTATGTTAAACACCGCCTCGAGATTATTCATGCAATGGGCACCTACCAAGTATATCTTTCCAAGAGTCGATGACGGTAATCGGAAATTTGTTAATAAGGCATTACAAGATTGCGGCCTTGATCCTTTGCCAGAGTGAACAGTGATGTATAGATGTATAAACATAATGTATTGGTAATATATATTAAAAGATATCACTGCAAGGGGCAGACAGAGGCATTATTGTGGGAGTGAAGTGAATGAAGAAGCAAAAGTGCACATCTTGTGCACTTTTTTGCCCTATGGTACTCTATCTTATCATTAATTACAATAACAACAACACATTTAGCATTAGCTACGATTATATACAAGTATGGAATGCAATGAAAGAGTCCTGTCGTTCATTGCTGAGTGGTTCGACCCGCATCCACAAATTGTGAAGAAGTTTCTACTAAAATATCACTGTGCTACAACCGAAGTTGAGATGAAAGACATCCAAACTAAGAGAACATTCCTAAAGAAAACAAAGGTACCTCCCACATTGAAAGAAGAATCCTTCTTTATTGGTGCAAACATCTTATTACTGTCAAGAGACCTCAAGCTAATTCAGTATGCTGATAACGATACAAGAAACTTACTCGAGCCTGTAGATGAAAGAAGTGTTGTTGTTTGCCCGCCATCTCTTTTTGAATCTCTGGGTAATGTTATCAGTCTTATTGAAGAAGGTGGTTTCACATTGGTAGACTTGAAGACTACTAGCTGCCACGGCAGTGAGGAGGCAGAATACACAGCTGGACAGCTGCTTAACAACATAGACTCAAAAGAGTTTAGTAGGCCCGAGCCACTTGTTGCCATGTCCTTTCGTGGAACCAACTCCATCCAAGCTGTAAAACAGCTGATTGAATCATCATCGTTTGATAATGTAAGTTGCGCTACTAATGCAGAGGAGGCAATGGCTTTCACTAACTTCTTCCTGATGCAACAGTCAAGGACGACTGCTACATTTGAAGAATGTACCTGTTGTGTTATCAAGCCTCATGCCGTAGTTGAAAGATCTGTGGGAGATATTCTCAGTAGTATCACATCTCGTGGGTTTACTTTATCGGCAGCATCGATGTTCACCCTTGATAGAGCAGCGGCGGCTGAATTTCTTGAAGTATATGATGGGGTCGTTCCTGAATATCCTCAAATGGTAGACGAGCTTTGCTCTGGAAGATTATTAGCGCTTGAAGTAAGATTAAAGCCTCAAGGAGACTGTTTAGCAGAAGAAGGTGAAAGTACATCAACAGTTGAAAAGTTCAGACAAGCTTGTGGGCCTTGGGATGTCGAGTATGCCAAAGAATTGCACCCAGAATCTCTTCGAGCAAAGTATGGCACCGATAAAGTTCGTAATGCGGTTCATTGTACCGATCTACCCAAGGACGGGCCTGTAGAATCAGAGTACTTTTTCAAAATCTTAGCCAATGCAAAATCTATTGATGGATGAAAGTGACTTTTTGAATGAAGTGAAAATCACTCCAGAATGAGATATAATAGTAAAATATGTGTAATGTATCGATGATGTGATATAATGCGGTGAAAGGTAGAGTGAAGAAAGGTAGAGCCATTGTTTGTTTGTGCCAGCTTGTTTATGTATTATCTTGAAGTCGTCTTGAACAACTTGAAATAGAATAGACATAACATAACTCAATACATCATAGGAGGCCCACCTCTACGTCCAATATTTCCTCCATTTGATGATCCAGCAACCGAATTGAACTTCTCAGAGTAAACGTGAACAGACTTTGCCGTCTTGGCAACAGCTGCTAGATACGTAAGGAGCATGGTATTGCTATACTCATGTTCTAATTCACGGAGTGGCTTCCTTCCGCCGGTTGACACAGCCTGTCCCTCCTCCAAAGCGGCAAGTACCAAAGGAAGCTGTCGTACCAATCCATCAACACTACGAAGGAGGGTATCATCTGGTGCGATTTCCCCTGCCTTTACCTTCTGAAGGAATTCAAGTAACACATTCATACGAATGTTCATGGCACGAATACTTGACTGAAGGGAGTCTTCAGTGCTGTCCAACTCGGTTGGTGCTCGTGTGAAGGGTGGCTTGGATGGCTTCTTCTCCTGTTTGTCATCCTCCTTCTTGCTCTTCTTACCCGTCTTTCTACTATCATCTCCGCCACCAGCTGTTGTTGCTGTTTCTTCCTCCTTGTTCTCAGCAGCGGCGGCAGTAGACGCGTCAGCAGCATCCTTGGCGACCGATGCCACTGCCGACTTGGAAGGTTGTGTCTTGAACACCTTCTCAACCGCAATACGTTCTGGTTCAGGTGTGTCTAATTCGAAATCAGCATTGACAAATACAGCAGATGATTCAGCAGTACTGAGAGTTTCATAAACTGCCAATGGTAATTCCTCATCAACCTCCATTTCCTCTGAGGCATTGTTTGAGGTAGATGATGGCTTCTTATCCCCACTACTACTTTCGTCCACCGTCTTGGATGCATTCATCAATACGAATAAAGGAGCCTCAACATCATCATCACTAATTTTATTCTCAGTTCCATGACTACCACTACAATACCGTGCCATTTCAGTTTGATTCATAACTAAATCCTCTTCCGAGGGCATGACATCAACATTCATGGAATTTTCATCATGTTTCTGTACACGATACCATCCCACAACTCTGTGTTGAGGAAATACCTTTTGATGTAATTCAATCTTTTTGAGAATGGCTGCACGATGGGATGGGTCTTCATTACCACCGTTCTTGGGATATTCCATTTCTTCCGCATCAACAATACTAACATCTCTCCCTAGAGGTAATTTAAATGAGTGGATAATGAGATATGATATGTATTGACATAGATTAGATATATAAAGAAATAAAAGTCAAATAATAAATATCCTGGAGTGTTCATACTATACCAATCCTGTGGTATAAGGCAAAGATCTACACCTGCACCGAATCAAGTATTGTAAAATGCAAAAAGATCTAACTACCTGTATACCTCTAGCCACAGAAATAAACTCCACACAACAACTAAAACCACACAAGCATATAAATCCAATCCTCAAAATTAACAACGCCAATACCACCATACCTAATCTAACAGAACATAAATACTTACCAGATCCACCACCACTACTTTCATTAGAATAATAACCAAATAATAAACCCACAACCGGTGCAGATTTGGGTAATGCCGATCCACCTGTTACAACACGTGTATGATGATCTGATATACCAATAATTGCAAGTGCTATGTAGATATGATATTAATGAGAGAGGAGAGCAAGGTAAGTTTTGATACCAAAGACAAACATAGAAATTTAGCAAAGACACAAATGAAATACTTACGCCTCATTTTGATCGATCTTGATGATGATAGGGTACCGGCAACTGCGCCACCGCTAGTACCACTATCTCCTACTGTTTTATCAATATCCATATTGTTATTTGTCTTTTATAACAAGGTCAAGCACAGCTATCTAACACACACTAAACAATAACAAACAAGTGAGAGCGAAGTTTGGCGACTGAACGAGGATCTCTGTTTATTGGAGTTGAAGCAAGGTAGCAACATCGATGCTTTGGGGCGTTGACAAAGGCGGCAAAGCATTGAGTGAGATATATTGAATGTTACCATACTATCAGCTGCGCCATTTAACGTTTACTGCTCTGCTGTGCTTTGTCTGAAGTGGTGGGACGTATTGTTTTGTGCACATCTTGTGTCATTTTTATTACTATCTAATCACAACACGAAATTAGTTTGAATTTGAGGAGTACTTGTTACAGTATAATATGAGCTATGCAACACGGATATGTCGCTACCTTCATAAGATGACGAGACATCAAAACAACAGTACGAGGATCATATCATGTGTCTATGGTGTTTACTGCAATAGAATGATACCGCTTACACATCAACTGCAACGTCAATCACAATCAATAAGACATTCATCAACAAGTACAAAGGATGTCAATAGATTATTAGGCCTCGATGAAGACTTTAGCAGTGATGATACAATAGATAAGAAACCAGATACAAGTATAGATAGCTTAGTAGAGTATTATGATTCATTAGTATCAAGTGGTGATGTTACGAAAGATGTACATCAGATACAAGCTTTAAAAGAGTTGGATAGATTAAGAGATGAATGTATATTATACTTGAACAACCAATACAATAGAGTAAATACTACTATTGATAGCAATACTAGTGAAGAAGAGTCATGGTCTACACTAACAAGTATCTTCTCACTCAAATCATCTTGGTCTGAACCAATATCACAAGAACGTCAATCATCGAATCTCAAAAATCCACCACCAAAAGGAGTCTATCTACACGGAGGTGTCGGCTGTGGCAAGACTTATTGTATGGATCTATTCTATCATTCATTACCATCATCAACAATCATGAAGAAACAAAAGGTACACTTTCATAAATTCATGTTAAACGTTCACAAACAAATGCATAATGCCAAAATGATACAAAAGCTACAAGGTGATGATGTTATTAATTATGTTATACAAAGTATATTAAAGAATGGGAAGGTATTATGCTTTGATGAATTTCAAGTAACGGATGTTGCCGATGCACTTATACTGAAACGATTATTCACTGGTTTGATTGATAATGGTACTATTATTGTTGCTACAAGTAATAGACCTCCTTCTGACTTGTATAAAGGAGGATTACAGCGTGACTTGTTCCTTCCATTTATTGATTTGTTAGAAGAGAAATGTACAGTTGTAAGAAAGTCCGCGTTTGTATTATTTTATCATGAGAATTCAAATGTTCAATATGAAGTCTCAATGATTTGGCTATTTATTTGACCCTTTTCTGCCTTATTTGATTGCTTTTGTAACCCACTAGTACTAACATATGTTACAATTATCTCTCTTTCTTCTTCGTCAATTGTGATAACGCGCATCTCCCAGGCATGTGGAAAAGTGAGACTGATTACAGAACGATTCATAGTCATGATACAAGCAGGCAACAGGTATACTTTGTCGATAATGATGACGACGATGATGGTACATCAAGACAACTATCAGCGAGAGAGTCATACCTAAAGTTATTCAACAACCTTACAAACGATGCACTAACAATCAATTCAATGACATTAGATGTCGGTCAAGGTCGTCAGATCTTTGTTCCAATCGCTTCGGAGGAATTAGATATAGCAAGATTTACATTCTGTCAACTGTGCAGTACAGCAAAAGGCGCTGCCGATTACCTTGCAATTGGCGGTAGATTTCATACAGTATTTGTTGATGATGTTCCGAAACTCAAATTCAATGAAGTGAACTTAGTAAGAAGATGGATAACATTCATTGATAGCATGTATGAATGTCATGTTCGGCTTATAATTCTTGCAAATTCTGAGCCGGACCTCATGTTCGAGGTCGATTTAGATTCTCAGTATGACGAAGTGTTTGCATTTGACAGGACGAGGAGCCGAATGGAGGAAATGAGAAGTGAAGTATATCTCAAGAAACATCATCATGAACTACTCTCTTCAGCCTAATTAAATTCTTAAACTTAAGTGGTTACCAATATTCAAATGTCATGGTAAATCGTATGTTTACAAGTTAAGGGCCTAGGGTAGATCAAGAGGAGGGCCTCCTGAATGTTTATGTTTTTTTTCTTTTGATCATAGGATGGGCATATGATTCACCACGAGTGATCATAGCATTAGTGCAATCATGACAGAGAATTCGGACACCATTGCAATTCCTTTCGTTTATTTGGTCCAACTTAGGGGCTAGCAATAAATGGTACTGCCTCTGGTTCTTTAGCTGGCTCTTTTCCTCCAAGAAAGTCAACTTTGGCAATGAGGAAAAGAGGATCACCTGCAGCTGTGTTTCCTTTTTTACCGCCAATAATTGTGCTGCACTGGACCATGTCGGAGTTGCCAGCCTCATCAGTTGCCGTAACTCGCACGACGTACTCACGTAGCTTCTTGGGAGATGAAACTTTGCACTTGCCATTATTGCTTGACTTGCATGTATGGTCTTCAGCCCAAATAGACGGAACTCCAGCAACACGAGAATCTGAAATAATCACCATCTGAAAAACAAAATAAGGTTATCATATCATATGAATAAAGATCGATAACAAGCTCCAAAGCTTATCCACAGTAAATGGCTCACCTCTTCTCCAGTCGCAACTACCTCATTGCTAAGCACTTCGACGGTCAATGCCAAATCTTCAGTGTTGGTGCATTTGTCACCTCCGTCAACTGCCGTGAAGTCAAATTTCAAATCAGTAAACACACCTGCTCCAGTTCCAGGCAAACCTGTCCATGAAAGTTCAAAGGTTGAGTTGACAGTTTGGCTTGGATAAGAAACAATGGTCGTGAGTAGAAAACTTACCTTGGGTACCAAGATCACAAGTCACGGCAGGACGGTCACCATCAACAGCAACAGTGAAATCCAATTCAGTTGTATCTTCCACAACTCTATTTCCACACCCCAAGGCCACAGCCTTGATCCCGATAATAGCCGAACAAACCGGGGCATCTTTATCTTCGAATGTTAAGTCAACCTCCTTACAATCATCTACCGCTGAAACTAGCCCAGAAGCACTAAAGCATGAAAGGGCATTTTGCGACGAGGGAAAGATCTTATCATAGCACCGAAGGATAGCTGAATCCGTTTCTAACTCAGGAGGAAAGATATCTTCATCACACTCATCAATAGCCTGGTCTAGAGCAATGTCGTTATCAAACCCATTCTGATTATTGTCAATACCATCACACCCATATCCACGCAGGAGCTTCACTTCATCAATAATAACAGGTACCTCAATGATAGTAGTGTCCTCTTCAAGTCGACGTCCACACCCCAGAGCAACAGCTTTTAGTTCAACTGTAGCTTGTCCTGATGTCACAGGAGAGGATGTAACTGTGAGTTCAACTTCCTTGCAATCATCAACAGCCGTGATAAGACTTGAAAAGCATTCAACAGCATCATCACGAGTAGGGAAAATCTTATTAGAGCACCATAGCATCGCATCTGTGGTATCGATCTCCGGGGGGAACACGTCTTCATCACACTCATCAATAGCCTGATCTAGGGCATTAATACCTTTATCGGTATTGTCAAAACCATTCTGATTGTTGTCAATACCATCACATCCATATCCACGCAAGAGCTCCACTTCATCAATGATGACAGGCACTTTAATGATAGTGGTGTCTTCTTTAAGTCGATCTTCGCATCCTTGTGCAACCGCCTTGAGTTCAACAATAGCTTGTCTTGATGTCACAGGAGAGGCTGTGACTGTGAGTTCTACTTCCTTGCAATCATCAACTGCGGTTACTAGACTTGAGAAGCATTCTTCAGCATCTTTAGGAGTAGGAAAGATCTTGTTAGAGCACCACAACATCGCATCTGTGGTATCAATCTCAGGAGGAAAGATGTCTTCACCACACTCATCAATTTGTTTATCATCGTCACAGTCATTGTCAAGTCCATCACCTAAAGGTAGAGAGAGACATAGTTAGTGTAGATTTCATATACACAAAAGAGAGCCTTGACAAATACTCACATCCATATCCTTTCTGGAGTTTTATATCAAAGGGATCACGGCAGGCTAGCTCTTGGAGTGCATACCGAGTGTTTTCAAAAGTAGCCCCATCATAGGATATTAGACCACCAAGATATGAACAAACACTGCTCATATGATCAAAGAGTGTAGTTGCTGATTGGAGAATGAATTTGACCGTATTGATTGGTATGTTGAAGAACTCAATGATACTCTTTAGGAAGAAGGAGGACGTTAGTGTGGCCTTACTCTTGTATATGATTGATGATTCCTCATAAACTTACCTCAGACGTATTCGCTAGGATTAGCTCAATCATCTTCAAGACTGGTTTATACCAAGTTAGCTCTCCTATGAACTCTATAAATAATATTCAGCAAAATGTTGAGAGCATGTGTATTATGCGGCGGTAAGACCATTCAGAAGCATGTCTACACTCACCTGAATCGCATCCACTTGCCAAGTAAATTGTCCCATCTCGTCTTTCCTTGAGATTCAATACTTCGTTTCTCTGAGATGGAAGTTCAATATCTTCATCTCCAAAGATGAATAGCCCGACAACTTCCTGGAAAAAGTTAAGCAGTTCCTCGAGAACTGGCCTGAATGGACCATCATCCGCAAATGGATCAAGTGCTCTAACGAAAGTGAGAGGCAGTGCAAGAGGTCCATCGGCTGAGAGGAAAGCGCCATCTAAATTATCCAGAAAGTTGACACCTTCATCACCAACAATACCAAGTATTCCCTCAAGCACAGGTGTAATAACTTTATCCTACATTTCGAGAGATGTGGTCAGAATAGTAATTAAGTATACAGTGATTCAATATAGGCACTAACCTTTATGAATATCTTGATGCCATCAACAGCTACATTACAACCACATTGTAATGGAAATTGATCCGTCCTGCTTTTGTCATCCAGACCGTTGGGACAACAAGTTATTGTGTTTTTTTCATCATCTGCCAATCCCCTAGAGTTGCCATTGAAACTTTGTAGCCTGGTTAGAGTATCTTTCAATTGATCAACTTTGGCAGAAAAGAAGAAGTTGTTAGCTCATAATAAGAGTGTGCTTTTTTTTACATTAACCCTTACCATTAAGTTCACCTGTCTGTCTATCCATAGCACCACCAATGAGCTGAAGAGCAAGCATACTAGAGTACTTATCTCCATTTAGTTCTAGATTCTTGTTGATAAGTTTCTCAATGAACTCTACCTTGTCTGGATCGCTCAAGTTTTCCTTGATCTTATCTTCAAGCTTGCTGTTCAAGGGGACATCTGCATCCGATAACGAGTCAAAAAGCCTTGATATGACTTCATCTGCACCTTTATCGTCCAACCCAAGCTTGGCTGCATACTTCTTTGCCTCAAGAAAGTCATCTACATTCTTGTATTTCTTGTTATACTCCTGGTCCTCAGGACGATGGTCCTTTGGACGATTGAAGACTTCTTGTAAGACTTTGTTAGCATCTTCCTCGTTTAAACCTAGCTTGGTTGCATACAACTTTGCCTCCTGAATGAGTTCAAACTGGGTAAGATCATTCGTGGTTGTAGAGTGCTCTTCCTTGTCTGGCGTAAAGGGGAAAAGATGTTCTCCTAGACGACGTTCTGCTTTACATTCACTTCTTTTACACTGGTTACAATTTACAGATGGACACTTTGGTTCTGGACATGTTAGCTTCCCTCCAAGTTCATTTGCATAGTCCGCCTCAAGATCATCATCGCCAGGTTCACCACATTCAGGTAACGTGTTTCTTTTCCTATGAATGTATTTCAATGTTAGGATAAGCACCGCATGAGTTGGAAGAAGCACCGCCAAGATCTGTGATCATAACACTTACCTATAGATACCTAAGGAGAGGGGCTTTGCTATATTGTCAATAGTTCTAGCAACTGTGTCGCATGTCTTCCTCAAGAACTGCATCGTGGTAAGAGAAGCACGGGTTAGATACAGAGAAGCGACAAACAAATTGATGCATGCATTGGTCCTTACATCTTCTACCCAGCGTAGGCCAGTGAAATTCCAAACAGCCTCCAAAGAAAGAGGTATGAAAGCATCTGTCATTACACCAGTAATAGCATCTTTGAATGGATCTTTTAATCCAACAAGAAAGTCAGAAAGTAATCCATCAGTGAAACCTTCATCGCTGATTCCAAATGCACAGCTGAGTGGATTCAAAAGAAAAGCCTGCACATCGACAACAGGGCATGCAATTACCTCCCACGCTTTGAGTGAACCTGTATTCTCTTCTCCTCGCCAGAATGCTGGTGTCCCTTCTGGAAATCTGAGTGTCAAAGTAAAAGTTTATTAGCACACAACACAGAAGTAAGCACATGTAAATAAGTGGGCATTAACTCACAATGGTTGTACCCCAGGACCGTCTCCAAAAGGTAGAGCACTGGCAGCACTGCCGTTAAGATGAACTCGAGGACCCTGACTAGGTAAAGGTACACTATCATTAAATGCTTGAATGATATCATATTCAGGAAAGCTTTCACCAACGAGCTTTTAAGTAGAGAATGGGCTGTGAGAAAGAGTGACACATAACTATCAGTATTGGCACTATCATTACTAAATCTCTCACCTTCCTATGCATATCAGTGTCAATATCAAGTTTAATGGCATTTCGAGCCAACCGGCGAGAATTCTCCACACCGTCACGAAGGTCTTTCTTAGTAGGGGACATTAGATGCTTATGAAGATTAAACTGATATGTAATGTTTGAAAGGTCGCGCTTGGACGTTGCCTCTCCAACTTCCATTGCTAATGTCAAGGCTAGTAGAAAAAGACCATGACAACTGAGGTTTCCCTTCCTCACATGCGCAGAAGAGGCGCCAATCTTGAAGTGTTTCTTACTCATATCATATAGAACATATCGAGCATACGTGGGGCTCAATTTCCCATTTGCATCCACGGCAGCTGCTGCGATCCTTGACCTTAGATAGGAGAAGGAAGACAAAGAAGCCAACATGGACATCGTCAATACTGCAAGGAAGGAACTGGGGCAGTAGTGATACCACATCCTCATCTGTGTGGCTTGAAGTTCAGCGGACTGAACAGTTCTCATCGACGTGTACTATGGGTAAATTGATTCAAGAGATGGGAAAGTAAAGGTGATGAGGCATAATCTGTTAGTGAATCCATCCATACACAGCTGACTTACGCCGATAACTAAGATACCACTAAGGAGAGATACCAAAACATAAACAGCTGAAGAAGAAAGAAGCCAATTTTTATGGATTTTTTTATTAAGGAGAGCATCTTTCTTGGACGTTTGATTACGGCTGGTATCTGACATGGTAGCATCAGGAGAAGTAGTACTAGTGCCAAGGCTAGACTGGCTGCTCATTCCAATCGAGATTGAAATGGCAGTAGCAACAGCGGCGGCGCAAATGAACTTGGAGGGAAGCTAACATGTCCAGAACCAAAGTGTCCATCTGTAAATTGTAACCA
>Ga0214479_100593_pt1 | contig 20141 bp, 24 predicted proteins | sample M1_20Mar14CPVII9_5_FD_165054 | JGI IMG/M metagenome (GOLD analysis project Ga0214479, IMG submission 165054) | Marine eukaryotic communities from Monterey Bay, California, United States - M1_20Mar14CPVII9sort6BwellE14 | ecosystem: Environmental > Aquatic > Marine > Unclassified | place: USA...
TCTGTTTTTTTAGTGTCAAATAACACGAACCAAAAACTTACCCTTTTCCATTGAACTATTGGTGATTTCGTGTTGGACTTTAGTGCATTTCAAGCATTAGGATGTTTGATCTTGTGGTTCGGATGGTATGGATTTAATTGCGGTTCAATTCATCAAGTTTCAACTGCAGAACATGCAATTATCGCTTCCCTCAGTGCAGTTAATACAACACTGGGCGCGGCAGCTGGTGGGTTGACCAGTTTAGCTGTCTCTGCATTTATATCACGACGTCAAACTGGAGAAACTAGTTATGACTTATCAGATGTCTTGAACGGATTACTTGCAGGCTTGGTTAGTATCACTGCAGGTTGCGGGTTAATCGAGCCGTGGGCGGCTGTGTTAATTGGATCGATTGGTGGTATAGTGTACTTGATCAATGGCTCAATACTAGTCAAATACCGTGTTGATGATGCAGTTGAAGCCATACCTGTTCATTTTGGTCCGGGGATCTGGGGTGTAATCTCAGTCGGTCTATTTGCGTCTCCAGGTCGCCTACTACAAATATATGGCCATGCTGATCATCCTGGATGGTTCTACTCCTTCACAAACGGGGGGTCAGATGCTCACTTATTGGCTGCAAATCTAGTTGGGCTCTTATTCATTATTGCGTGGGTATTGGCAACGATGTTGCCCTTCTTCCTCACCCTTTCCTATCTGGGTTGGTTTAGGACGGATAGTTTGGAGGAGATCATTGGACTGGATCCTGACGCGCACAAGACTCAAGATAATATTACAAGACAACATTTAGATGTTCTAAGGAATCAAATCAATGCACGAGAAGGTATTGTCAACGAGGAGGAGGCCCGGACACTTGTAGGAGAGGACGATACATAGATATAGATGTACAATATAAACATGAAGATTTTTTGCAGTCTTTCAGCATCTAGTTACTTAGTATGCTCTACCCTTATATTATTACACCGATAGTGCAAATTGATACTTAGGATATCACACAATCACACAACCATTCTCTGCCCCAAGGTGGCAACTCGTTGCTCCTACCTCCTATCGTCCCCTATTGAAGCATGGAAGCAAAGATAATCTCGTAAGTAGGTATGAGTTATTGCATCACCTAAGTTTACACAAAAAGGTATCCTTATGACCCAATTAATAAAGACTCCCAAAAAATTAGCCGCCATAAGAAGATCAATCTGCAATCCTAAACATCAAGTCCGAGAGCAACAAGCCGAATCAGGTAGGTTTATCTTACATTGTTGTTGGTGTTTTATTTATGTATTGTCTCTAGCGGTATACTTCAGCGCGGAGGATTTTTTTTTTCTTTTTTCAAAAATTGATTGAATGGTTGTATCTTATCTCTTGAAGTGAGATAATATATTATATATTAAGGACCCTGCAATTCTTATTTTTTTTATATAATGCCACGCACATTGCACTCTCCATAACAACAATACGCAGTGGTAGTAAGAAACTACCAAGATATAACAGTCAAACAAATAATAATCTTACAACAATGAAGATTATCATCAATTTTAGCCCACCAGGCTCAACATCCAAAGTTTACAAAACAGAGTTAACATCATCAAATCCAAAGGAAACATGGGGAGAATTAACACAACGCTTCATTGAACATTCATCATTACATCCACCGCAGTTATTATCATTGTTGAAAAGTTTAAATCATGGTAGTGCTAAGAATAAATACCAATTAAGATATGGAGATGGGTTTGCAACTAATTGTCATATTACTTGGAATGCATCATCCCGTGGTAGTGCTGGTGGAGAGGATGATGAAATGATTGAGGCGAATATTACGCTCAAGCCATTGGCAGGATCACCACTTGCCAATACCTCACTTGGTAAGGTATCGGATATATCAATGTTTGTAATTGCCGATAGCATGCCCACGAAAGTAAAATCGGCAGCACTTGAAATATCTGTCGAATTAGTTGGATTGCCCAACCCTAATAGTGCTATTAAGATGACACAAGCTCCATTCCCCATTGATATGGAGAAAGTTAATGTATTGGATATTGTTGAACACGGTAGGTTTGAGGGTGTGGTGGATCAGTACTCGTTGAAAAAGTTTAATGAAAGTGGTCAAGTAGGAGGAGTAGCTGCCACGCCAATGTCGTCGGGGAAGAAACGTAAGGAGAGTAGTGCAGGCACATCTGCTACTACAAGTACTACTGCCAAAAAGGCAAGTGCTGCCACTGCTGCAACATCGTCAACAAAGAAGAAGGAGAAGAAGAAGGACAAGGCTACCGCGACAACATCAAGTAAGAAACAAAAGACTGCCAAGGATACTACGAATGACGGGAAAGATGTTAGTGCAGAGACGACTCCTAAAAAGTCTACAGCAGCGGCGGTCGAAGAGACTACGGAAAAGAAGAAATCAAAGAAGAAGAAGAAGAAAAGGTCGTCCGATGTCGAGGAGGAGGATAATAAGGCTGGACCTACGGGTACTGTGAAGAAGTCACGCAAGTCATCCGATGGTAAGGGAGAGGAGGACGAGGCTAACCCAGTAGCCGAATCTTCTCCTACCAAATCATCCAAGAAGGAGAAAAAGAAGAAGAGTAAGAGTAAGGACAAGGATAATGAAGATAAAGATGATGATGAGGAGGAAACATCACCTAGCAAAGCCAAATTACCAAAACGTCCAGTGAATGCATACATGTTATATGGCAATGCTGTACGTCAGCAAGTTAAGGATGCTAATCCAGAATTGAAACCGACAGAAGTGGTAAGTACATTATGTTTTATATTGTGCTGTATAAAATCTCCTCCTTGCTTATTCGTATGCGCATGTTATTTCACTATCATAACTGATTAATTGGTATCTGGTAATAAACGACAACAACAAAATCCCACACATACAGATGAAGATGATTGCTGAAATGTACAGGGGATTATCACCCGAGGAACTTCAAAAGTACAAGGATATGGCAACAGCTAACATGACCAAGTTTAAGGAAGAGTACGGCGAAGACGCTCTCAAACAATCAACAAAGAAGAAGAAGAAGAAGAAGAAGAAGGAGGAAAAGAAGAAGGAAGACGATGATGAAGATGTAGCCACTGAGGTGGCCAAAGTTAGTACAAAGAAAGACGAGGCGGAGGAAAGTGATGACGAGAGTGAGTCAGAGGATGATGGAGAGGCGATACCAAAGCCCCCAGCCTCTGCTTACATTGATTATAGTTCCTTCATTCGTCCGAAGATTAAGGAAGAAAATCCTGACGCAACTCCAACTGAGATAGTAAGTATATACTCTTATCTGTGTTTTATTTTGGTGTGTTTATATTGTTTCATGAGAGCCAACTCTAACTTATCTATTCAATTGTCAACACACATATACTCGTCGTTAGATGACACTCATAGGAGCAGCCTACAAAGCATTGGATGAAGGCACATTGCAAAAGTTCAAGGATAAGGCCACGAAGAATATGGCAGATTACAAGGCCAAATACGGTGAGGATGCCGTTGCCAAATCAAGACGTCAGGTGAAGAAAGACAAGGAGAAGAAAAAGAAGGATAAGGAAAAGAAGAAGAGGAAGACATCTGCTGCTATTGGTGGAGGCGATGAAGGCGGTGCCGGATCACCAAAGAAAAAGAAGCAGAAGTACTCTGATCCTAAGAAGTCAGTTATATATGACCAGCCTGCCGTACCAGCTGAGGGTCTTCCTGCTGGCTGGACAACACGCAGTATACCACGGCAAACTGGTAACCATGTTGACAAGTACTTTTACTCACCAACCGAAGAATACAAGTTCGTAAGCAAGCCTAAAGTTTTACAATTCCTTGAATGTATGGTGAGTGCAGATAATAACGAAGTTGCCGCAATGAAACTTTATAAGGAGAAGGAGAAGAAAAAGAAGGGTACCGCTGCCAGTCCGAAGAAGAGTAAATCAGTCGAAGCTGAAACGGTTGTTGTTACCAAGAAACACACCGATTCTGATTCAGATGATAGCTCGTCCGATGGTTCTGTTCCTGAGGAAGCCGATGCTGAAGCTAAAGTCGTCAAAGAAGCTGATAATTCTGACTCAGACAGTCAATCGTCAGAGGGATCAGCACCCGCAGCATGGGCAGCTTGATTTATTAACATATGCCATATCTTAAGTGATTGATAAATATAGTTTGGGGGGTGATAATAATGTGTGTGTGTAGGTGTAAATGTGGGGGGTAATAAGTGTAAGATCGATAATTAATCAAAAGAATTATTAGTTTGTGTATATTCTATAGCAAGTTTGCATACATAGTTGATAGTCGTGTTTAGACAGCTTCCTCAGCCATTTTTTGACAATGGATCCATAACGAGTTCAAGTTTAATAGCATAGATTCTGCCGGCCATAAAGTATCAATCCTAACACCAACACGAAAGCACAATGAGAGTACATTATTTTGAAGTAGCTGTAATCCAGTAGCAAATTTTTCTTCAGCAATATGAAACTCCTCACGAGTGTTGAATGTAGTATGCGTTCTTTTTGCATTGTCCATACTGTCAACACCTCTCTCGGAATCATTTGTATCATCCAAACTGTTATTACTACTATTACTTCTTGTGGTTGTAGATCCTTCTTCGTTCCAACGAGGTGGATCGAGTACATATTCAGTTGCTGATGCATCATGGCTTTCTCTCAAATGAGCAAAGGTAGCATGATTGATTTTAGATTCCAAAGACATGGAAACAACACCATTATCAGTCGTTGATTTTGTACTGTGTGTTTTGCTTTGTTGACACGAAGATCTCTGCTGCTGTTGTACATGACTACTCATAACAGATTGATCCAAGTCTATAGAAGAAGATGAAGAAGAGTATTGTGAAATGGCACGTGATGTTGCTGAAGTTGTTAAAGAGATTGCCTTCCTGGCAGATTTACCAACAAGCTTGAGTAAAGATGATCTTCTTTGTGATTGTGTAGATGTTGCTGATGACGTCAGTGGTTTGATTGATTGCTGCTTTATGGTGGTTGTTGTTGCTGTATTCTGATGTCCCTCATTTAGACAAGCACTGCAAATCATCTCATCGTGATCACAGTATTCATCATCACTGTCAGCATCATCTAACATATCAATAACATCACTTGTGAAATCATACATACATCCACATTGACGACATTCTTTGAAGCATACTAGTATAGGATGAGGTAACACCACACCTAAACATCTAGCAACCAATTGGGTGAGAGATGCTACCCATCGTAAGCTTGAGGCAAGTACCATACGAGGGACGACGCCATACAATACAGGACCAGCGTGTGGAAGGGGAAGATTACCAATCTTTCCTACACCGGTGGCACTCAAATTACTGTTGTTGTTACCACTGTGTTGCTGTTCCTCGTTCTCATTCTTTTTGTTGTTGTTGCTTGTATACTGTTCACCAACGTCAATCTTATGCATAACGAATACTTTACAGGCATACTGAAACCGTAACGTCTGTATCTGTTTCGTACCAGTGACAAGAGCATCTTTTAATCCACCTCCTATTTGATAATCGCCATCACTATCAGTGCTGCATTTACCTTCCTCTAATTTGTTACTGTTTGTTGGTGCACCTTCTTCCGAATGCAATAATAAGCATCGTCTCATGACTTCCAATCTCTCTCTAGCCAGTTGTATCTTGGTAGCATTGAATTGCAACTGTGATTCTCTTTCATCATTCTCCATAGTCTTTGCCGTAAGACGCACTGCCAGCTCATTACTTGTACTGCGTAGACATTGCAGTTTATGTTTGAGATGTAATACTTGAGAACTTACTTGATTTGGATCTGGTAATTGCTGTCGTTTTGATATAGATTCTGTACTATTCTCAGTGGTACGTTCATTATTATCACCAGAAGTGGTAATAATACCAGTAGCAGTAGGAGGAGGTAAACAAGTATCTAGTAAACGTTGATGGCATTCCTTCTTCAATTCTTCATGCTTACTTTTCGCAGCTTGATATCGTGCAATAATTTGAGATGAAAGCGATGAACATACTTGACACACGGCATCATATTGAGAAGAATTATTATTATCTTCTGGTAGTCTAGTGGTAGATGATGATCCACCACAATAACATATTACAGGAGATGCCATCATGCTAGTTGTGTGCAAATTATACTGTGTACAATAGAGTGTATGTATGTTTAGGTAGGTAGCAACAAAAGGATACCTAAACCGCTCATCACTCATCATAAGTAGGATATTAATGCACACAGTACCAGGCCATAGGTATCTCTCCCTCACACCACCCTATGATCAATATAACAATAGTGTAACCATATATTAGTAGTAAATTGCAATATAGCCACTTAGTTGGACACTCTTTCAATTAGTGCTCTTAAGTGACACTCACCACTCAAACTCACACCTACTATTATTAAACCTTCCTTCAATGATGATAGGCCCAGAAGAGGATTTACCAACCCTAATATCACAAAGCGATCATTTAAATGTCTTGCGTTATATCCGTGCACATAAGATACGCCAGCCTACGACCGTGGTAACACATGGCAAATTACTCTTAGGTATTACAACAAGTACTACTAGTACTGATAATAATAATAAGGAAGTTATTATACCCACAAAGCAAAGACCAAAGAATAATATTGGTGATGCTGAACGTTTAGCTGCATTGGAACAATTATGTATTGCATCACTTGATATTGGTAATATACCCTTAGCTGAGTATTGTTTAGACGCTATGCAAGTTTCATCATCATCATCATCATCATCAGACACATCGTCAGGAGTTATAACTAAAGAATCCACAAGGTTTCGAAAATTATTAGGTCTATGTCTCGAGGCATCGGGAGATTATATTGGTGCATCTGATATATATGATAAGTTGTTACAAGATAATCCATCGAATTCACATGCTGCCAAACGTAAGTATTGCATACTGGCAGCTCAATCGGGGAAGGAAGATGAGGCAATGAAGGTATTAAATGAATATTTATCCCAACACCCCGGTGATGTTGCCGCATGGAATACAATGGCAGAAGTTTGTTTATCAGTATCAGACTTTACAGGTGCGGCATATTGTTATGAAGAGGTTATATTAGGTCAACCGTTAGATTCGAATATACATTGTAAGTTGGGTGAGGTATATTGCACAGCGGGGGGATTGTCCAATACTAAGTTGGCTAGGAAACACTTGGCACAGGCTGTGCAATTAGATCCTAATAACTTACGTGCATGGTATGGGTTAATTGGTGCCGCTGAGGGGTATCTGCAAGAGGTTGATAAGATATCTAACAAGAATAGTAGTAAGAAGGATGCAGAGCAAGAAGGCGTAGCTGTTGCAAATGAATTGATCAAATTTGCTGGAGAAAAGCTAGTTCAGGTTTATAAGGGAGATAAGATGATGATGAAGATTGTTGAGAAAATTTTGATGGAGGAGTGCTAATGCTTATACAGAGAGTGTAATTATATATAGAAAGTCTACTACTTCTTTCGTCTTTCCATCCTTATCTTTGAGATCTTACCACCCAATGACCTTCGTCTTGCTTGTTCCAATTTTTTGTCAATGTTCTCACTTTCTCGTTGTAGGCCTCGAAGTTTATTAGATGCTGCCTCAAGAACGGCCCCTTTGCTGTCCAGCATTTCGTCAATCTTTGCCTCAGCTAGCAATATTTCATCTTCATTCATTTGCTGCACCTCTTCCAACTCCTTCGTCCTGTCATTATGTGTCTGTGGACGAGAGTCGATAAGAGTGTTGAGCTCTTCTGCTCGTTGTACTAACTCTCTTTTTGCCCTACCTACTCTACGCTGGCCCTCTTGTTGAACTTCAAGCATTTGCTCTTCACTGTCATGGATGAACGCTGCAAGCTTCTGTTCGTATAAGAGTATTCGATCTTTCTTGTCATGTTGTACACTATTCATTTTTGAAAGCTGTTTTTGAAGGTCCGCCACAGCTCGAGACTCTTCAACCTCTCTGTGTAAAAAGATGGACATTTCATGGGTTGCTTGATCGAGCCTATCTGTCAATCGTTGTGTCTCAGCATCATGTTGGTGTTTAATATCAGAAATTTTCTTATCTATATCATGTTTGGATTGTCGAATCTTCTCATTCTTTTCTTGTATTAGTTTTTGCTTGACTCTGTTGATATCAGATTCCATTGCACATTTCATTTTGTCTTGTTCCTCCTGTAACTGTTTGTCTTGCTTAGCTTGAAGTTCAGTTTCCTTTGTTGACGTCCACCGCTTGAATTCCCTATGAAATAGTAAGATGAACGTACGTGTACATGAGCAAAAGCTAACAAATACAACATACAATATAAACTTACTCTTCACAAGACCTTTGCTTTTCAATCAGCTTATTCGCAAACTCATCATCCATGTCTCTCATATCCTGTATGTGTTGCTTTCCGATTTTTTTCATCTCTACCTCAACTCTTTGGACTTGTTCTTCATGCTCATCAATACACTCTTGCTTGTCGACATTGAACTGTTGCTTCATCATTTCTACTCGCTTAACATATAAGTTAGTAGTCTTCCTCATCTCGTTTTCATGTTTTGCCCTTGACTGCTCTAAGTTTTGAAACCACTGCTGTTGAAGATGAGAAGTTCGCTGTTTCTCTTCATCTCTGATCTTCATAGTTTCTCTTCTGAATGCATCGTTACTCATCCTATGAAGCTCAAGTTTGTAACAATCCAACTCTCTTGATGCCTCACGCTCTAGCCTGAGATCCATTTCCTTATTCCTCTCCATGAGCTGCCTTAACTTTGGCTCAATTTCCTTTGCAGCCTGTGCTTTGAGCTTAGGCGACAGCCTCTGCTCTCGCCTCTTGATTTCTTCTTTCTCTGTTTGAGCCCAATTTTTTTTGGCATCTTGAAGCGCCTGAGATCCATCTCTTCTTAGACTTTCACACATTGAACAGTCGACAGTTTTTTCAATATCAAGTTGAAGACGTGCGATCTTCTTCTCGAAACTATTGCACTCTTTTGTAAGTGTTTTGTTTAGCTCTTCTTGGTCACTTGTGACCTTGTCGTGCTCCTCTTTGGCACTATCGAGACGTTTCTTCCATTCAAGCTTGACAGATTTCATCTTTTGAATGTGTAGAGCCTCGTCTAACCACAGCCAATTAGATTAAGGTTAGATAATGGTATTCTTGCAGACATAAAGTACAAACACAATTACTCACTCTTGACACGAATAGTGTGCAGATGCTCTACTTTATTCGACTTGTCTTCTAGTTCCATTTTCATTGTTGTTGTGCGTGTTTGTATTTGCTCACTCATGAGCTTTAACTCTGCCAATTGATCAATTAAGTTGGAGTTAAGACCGCTTTCATTTGTAATAGATGTAGTCGTTGAGGGTTTATTTGGTAAGCTCTTGTCAGAGAGATGATCCCAGGAATCCCAAACATACTTCTTTTCTCCACCAACGCTCGACCTCCTCTTTCTTTGTGATCTATTGCTTTTGCTTGATACAGCTGTAGAGTTATTTGTAATGTCAACAAGGCCATAATCAGAGGCGCCCTTAATCTCTCCGTTTTCGTCATCATTGTTATTATTGTTGGATAACTGATCTTTGCTATCTAAGAACGTGAGCAATTTCGAGAGTTTATCACTATACCTTTTCGGCTGCTTACTAGCGGTTGGAGGTGACACACCGTTCTCCTTCTCTTCGTCAATGTTCATTGCGGAAGTAGGTGGTTTATAGTGGCAGGGCAAGGGAAATGTGGCCCGGCGCCGAATTGAGCTTTCGGGAGGAGAAAGGCCAACGGAGAGTTTGAGTTACGTTGTTTTTTCCACGAGCAATCATAGTAACCATCGATAGACACGTAGGAGAGTTTTTACGTTTTTTTTTTCTTCTCACGAGCCTTCACGCATCTTCTGGGTGGGTAAAGGTCGCACGTTTAACAGATACACCGACCAATCTAACAGTATCCGCAGCATCAATAGTAACAACCGATATGAGAGTGGCATTGATAGTAACATTATTATTATGATCCCTTGATGGCTAGACTAGATAGACACTAGAGCCAACACAATGTTGGGTTCCTATAGGTCAAAAGAGGATGGAAAAGTATGTCTCAACAAGATTATTAGTTGCTGTCAGGACAGTATATCATGTAGACGGCAAGTAAATGATTGGCTCATTGGTAGCCCCTCCTCGTCTAATCAATCAGTATCGCTGGCCGTATGTCGCCACGGATCAAATGGATTAATGGGAGCAGTCCGTGAGGACAACGCAGACGTTGTGCGCTTCTTTCTTCATGAGTTGACGGACGACAATTTGAAAGATGTCTTCACAAAGGAAACACAATTTGGGTATACTGCATTGACTTATGCAGCTTCTAAAGGAAGAACCGACATTGTTGGAGTTCTACTCGAGACTATAACATCAGTTGTTGATCATGATAATCTGTTCACCGTGTATGATATTATACATCACGAAACATCGAGAGGGAAAACAGCCCTAATCGAAGCTGTTCGTTCTAATTCAGAAGATGTAGTCGCCTTGCTCCTCAATAGCGGCCAGGCAAACGCAAAGCTGCCAACAAAGGCTCACCAGAAATCAGCAATCGAATGGGCCCTGTCATACGGACACGATAACATTGTGCAATTGATCGAATCACATGTTGCAACTCAAGAGAAGGCAGATCAGCTCTTCACAGCAGTATCAAACCATGATATGACAACTATCGAAACGTTAACAGAAGGAGGCTCCCCATTTGAAAGAAACCAAGATGAAAGATGGAAACAAGAGCTCGAGTCTAAGTGTGTCCAAGTTGATACTGATAGGCAACAAGAGATTGATATATCTCTTGCACTCAAAGAGAGTCAATCATCCAGGGGTCAACTATCAATTGAAATCAAACAAAGGAAAGAGAACATCTCAAACCTTAAAGCACAAAGGGAAGAAATCATGCTGACAAGACGACAGGAGATCATGTCAGCCGTATTACAAGTCCGTCACTCACTAGAAAAAAGCAATGATGACATCTCAAATCTAAGCAATACTATCAATCCTCCAATCGAAAATGAGTTGATAGCAAAGGCATTGTGTACCATTTTACACATCAAGCTAACTCAACAAGAGCATCCCACCATGCCACATTGGAAAGAGATAGTAACTTTATTGCAGGGTGATAGGGATCGATTTTACCACAGGATACGCCACTATCACTTTGAATCACCATCAATTGTTGAGTTGGCAACTCAAGTTCAAGTCGATAAGCTACCTGGAACCATTTCTGATCACTTACCAAGTATACTGAATAATGACCACCAAGATTTGAGTTCAATATACGTACTAATGACTTCACTTGCAACTTGGTTAAAGACCATCTTTAATCATATCTCTAAACACAAACTGGAAAAGAATCTCTTATTGCAAGAGAGCTCTGAGAGCGATCGCTTGTTCAGTGATAAAATTGACCATAACGTGCTTCAAGAGAGAAGCGCTATGCTCAAGCGAGAATTAAGCGAGTTGGCAGTTTCCATCACGGCCAACACTAACCGTGTATCATCTTTACGCCGCATGCTTGAAGTCCGTGATCTATTGAAGGTCGTAAGTAGAGATGGGCATTCTATATTGAGTTGGGCCGCTGGTTGTGGCGATGAAGAGATTGTCAAGCTTCTACTCAAGCGCGGTGCGCATCCAATATTGGGATCAATACAAGAATACTCCGCTAGCATCATTCAGATTGCTTATAGGAATAAAAGGTCTGCCAATGAGCGTAATTGTTGGAAGCAAGATCTAGTTGTTGCTTTCCGTATCAAAAGCCTAAGTAATCTTGCACGGCACGAGCTGAAGAACCTACGCTTACCATTGGCCGAAGCCTTGTGCTCTGGTCATTCCAACATTGCCAGGGTACTCGATACTTCAGACTTATCAGACTTTCAAGCTGTCGAGCTATTTTCACTGTTTTGTCCGCCACAGGGGTTGTCGAGATCACTCGTTATTGTTAATAATATTGAATCTTCTTGTGAACTTCTTACATCCATCATTAAAGCTGGACAACATTATAGTCATGAGCAGAGCCCCCAAGGTTGTGCTTTTGTGAGCTCACTGAAGTATGCAAGAAACCTCGTCGATGACTGTCTGCAGCAGAGAAGACGTAAACTGGAAACCAAAATTGCTACACGCAAAGAGACAATCATCAGAAAGCACAAGAATGCCTGCGCTAATGAAATGCAATCTGCAATAATGCGCGGTGACTTTGTAGCCATTATTAAAGCCTCGAAAGAGGGCAATATCTCCCTTGATTATGAATGCCCAACCACTAATTTGACACCGTTGATAAAGGGTGCGATGGAAGATGTAAATTCCCCGTACCAAGGAATCAGTGCTGTAGGAGAGAAGAATACAGCAGTGGCATATTTGTTAGATCGGATCTCTCCTCATCGACCAAATATTGATTATGAGAATGCTTTGGGCAATACAGCTCTTGCTCAAGCTTGTATGTTTGGGAGGTTGGAAGTGATTAAAGATTTGATGGATCGGGGTGCTGATAGTAATAGAAAATCATTGATTACTGGTTACACACCACGCGAGTTGGCAGCGGAGGAGAAACATTTCGATATAGTTGAATTTCTTGATAATAAGTTGAGATGATTGATAATGATTGAGTAGCTTGTATTTATATGGTTGTGTAATGTATCGAATAGCTCGTAATATAGACCGTTTGAAGTGTATTATTTCAGTCTGAACTGCCATCAGTTACCTCCTGGTGATTACTCAGCTCCCTTCAATATCACAACAATAAAGTAATATAAATGTGATATTATATAATCCCCTTGGTTGAATAACGACTTATGCTCCAACATCATCATTATCATCCTTCTTTTGTTGCTCTCCTACAATACTACTACTACTTTGTTCATCTAACCTCCGTTGACTAGACGCCATCTGGTCCTCTGTCATACTATCAGTAACATAATTAAATGGACCTTCATTCAATCCTAATAAATTGGCAATAAATTCACCACTTGATTCAGCCTTTTTCAACACAACATCGAGGTAGTAAATTGTATTATGCCAAGCCTTAATGCGCGTTGGTAGAGATTGATTGTAGTCATTCGTTTCGTTCGCACTCTCCCAAAAATATACCTGGAAGATGCGCGCGTTGTAACGATTCATGAAGATGAAAGGGTGGTAAACATAATGCATGTTAGTACATGGAAGTTGCACTTTATTACTAGATAAGATCATATGAAGTACAAAACCACCGAGACTACATTTTTCACAGAACAAACCAATACTAACGCGGACTTTCTTTGGGTATTGGTACATATTTTCGGAATGTATATTCTAATGGATCAATGTCAGGATTTGTTAAGTCTACTTCATATAGTTGATATTCAATTGGCAGTAAGCCGTTGTTACTTTGTTGTTAACTTGCTGTTGTTTTGTTGTATTGTTTGAATCAGTTTGGTTGGTATCGCCACTGTTTATGGCACATGAAGCCACCATGAGCTGTGGTGATATATCCTCTGACGTGCTGCTACTGCTATTCATCTTTATTACCCTCTTCTCAACAATAACACCTGCCTGGCCATTGTACCACAAATATAAATAATGAAATAGCTTACGTGCAAAGTGGGCTAATAAAAGTACGATATCTTCGTACACAATACGGGCTGAAAGTGTACTCTGTACCTACACTATCGTACTGTATGTACTACTAAAGAGAGATAGATATAGCATGTCACTTGAGAGCGAGCAATAACTGCTGCCGGATTGAACAATAGATTAATCTTAATCTATTATATATAAAATCAAGCCTTTGTACATCCAAGAAGTCACCTGTTAAAACACTATCATCTTCTTAATTAGATACAACACAAAATTCTGAGAAACATTGACACATAATATTTTTTCTGATTACTCTCTAGTAAGTAGGTATAGTATACTATCATCAACACATTTCATATACTTGAAATACTGAGAAGAAGTATCTAATAATAATAATAATTATACTATCAGTTATTACCCAATCATCATCATGAAATCATTACTAAAAGGCAAGGCCGAGGCTAAAAAGAATGAACTGTTGGATAAACTATTCCACGATAATTCTAAATCAGGCAAACATCTTCTATGGGGCTTGTTACATATTAAAATTATAGGTTGTACAAAGTTACGCAACCTAGATCGTTTGGGTGTTAAATCATTACTAACGAAGCGTAAGATGGATAAAAGCGACCCATATGTCACTGCTTTTATCAACGATTATCGATTATGCAAAACTAAGTACATTGATGATGATTTAGACCCAATTTTTAATGAAGAGTTTTACTGTCCAGTATCTCATGTTACCGAGGGTATTACTTTTAAAGTGAAGGATAAGGATATTATCAAAGATGAAAGTTTGGGACAATATACGTTACCAGTTGGTGAACTAATAAAAGCAGTAACTGATGCTGATATGCAGGAGGATTCGACATTAGAACTTGGTGATTTAAAAAGAGTTGGTGAAAGTCCGCATAGTATTGTTTCATCTTATGAATTCATGCGTTCAATAAGAAGTATCTGAGATCAGAGTGCTTCATTTGGCCTTTATGTATCTTCATTTGGTTGTCTTTGCAAGCCATATGCACTAACCTGAGTTACTATCGTCTCTCTTCATCTTCATAAACTGCTAAACGCGCATCTTCCAGGTGCACAAGGTTGTTTATCTCAATGGAAAGAAGGATTATGGTACTTTTGAATTCAAGATGGAGTTTATCCCAACACGTATGTTATCAAAGGGTATGGAAGTTCCCGGCGTCTATTTCAATTCAACAAAAGGGAATGATGTCAAGTTGTATATGAATGCCGATGATGATGGATCGGCACCTATTATCAAGTACGGAGGTGCTAATGATGATGACAAAATTTGGCAACCACCGAGACTATGGAGGGATATTTACGATAAGATGTGTGACGCCAGGCACTTCATCTATGTAGCTGGGCGCGTTAGTATTGTTTTATCATGTGCATGCAGGTGTTCAGTATAAAGGCTCGACGACGTGACTGCTTTATTTGAACTTATTTTGCCTTTATTGTTGCTCTTGCATATCATATGTACTAACATATATTATGACCTCCTCTCTTTCATCATCATAAACTGTGATAACGCGCATCTTCCAGCTGGTCTGTTGATACTGATCAATACCTATTACGTGGAGACGAGTTGAAGGAATGCCTAGCCAATGGCAAATATTCACCTAAAATTGGTGAATTATTAAAACAGAAATCAGATGAGGGTGTGGTCGTTAATCTAATGCAGTGGGATGATCAAAGTTCTAACTTCTTGTTCCCTGGTATGATGGGTACAAGTGATGAGAAGACAAGGTCATTCTTTAAGGATACGAAGGTTAATGCCATGTTTATGGCGATGGAAGGAGGCGAGACGAATACAGGAAAGTCCGCGTTTGTATTGTTTTGTTGTATGAACTCGTGTATTTAAATATGATGTCTCGGCGATTTGGCTACTTCGTTCGGCCTTCCATGCCTTTACTTGATTATCCTTGCAAACCACATGCACTAACAGAATCTATTATCTCCCCACTTTCCTTCATAACATATGATGACGCGCATCTTCCAGTAATTGAGGGGTTGAGTAAGAAGCTGAGCTTTACCCATCATCAAAAGTATGTTATTGTGGACACACCCCGTGTTGATGGAGAGGGAAGGGAGTTGTTTGCATTTGTTGGTGGTATTGACTTGACTCTTGGACGGTGGGACAATAGAAAACATCCATTATTCCGATCCCTTCAAAGCACGCACAAAGGTGACACATATACCAAGTGCTTCAAGGTGAGCAACGAGCATGGTCCACGTCAGCCTTGGCATGATATTCACAGTGCTGTTCGTGGCCCCGAAGCTATCTCATTAGCCCGAGCATTTGAGGAACGGTGGACGAAGCAGGCAAATGCTGGCGAACTTATTAGTCGTAGCCGTCTTGGACTGGACAATGAACTCACTCTTGAGAATAAGGGTGGATGGTGCGCTCAGGTTAGTATTGTTTTGTTTTCGGCGCAAGGCATAGAAATAGAAGTGATGAAAAGTCTTGATTACCTCCTTTCATATGTACTAACAACTATCTCCTCTCTTTCTTTCAGACATCGCGTTCTATTGACTCCAGGGTTAATTCATTTGATCCATCTGTTAAGCAGAATCTTCTTGATAACTTTGTTAGCCATGAACACAAGGCTGAGTGGTCGACAATGAAGGAGAAGAATACAAAATCATCTAGGCGATTTGAAACTGCAACTTTCAAGGGATTATCCTACAGTCGCTGTTTGGATACGAAGAAGGGCCGTTTGGTTGATAATAGTATCCACTTATCAAACATCCATCACATCCGTCGTGCTGAACACTTCATCTACATTGAGAGCCAGTACTTTATGGGGAGTAGCTTTATGTGGTCGAAGGATCAGGATGTCAAGTGTGGTAATATGATCGGAGCAGAGGTAGGTTTATGTTCATTATAATATGATGCGTGTAGATACCTTACTCTTGCCTCTACTCGGTCTCAACCTTACTTCTTATTAAACACACTCTCTCCTTTCTATATAAGATTGCACTCAAAATATGTGATAAGATTGCATCAAAGGAGCCATTTGCTGTTTATATTCTCTTGCCAATGTGGATGGAAGGTATTCCACAAGCTAATGCAACCCAAGGTCTCTTGTATTATCAGAGGCAATGTATAAGGGCAATGTATAAGCAAGTGGAAGATGCATTAGAAGCTCGCATGGCAAGCTCGACTGATTATGGCTTGAAGGTGTCGGATTATCTAAATTTCTATTGTTTGGGAACTAGAGAAACGCCCGCTCGCAGTCAGGCTACTGGAACTTCTCAGACTGAAGATGAAAACACTTTGAACAATACACGACGTCACCAAATCTATATACACTCCAAGATGATGATTGTGGATGATGATGTTGCACTAATTGGTACTGCCAACATCAATCAAAGGAGCTTAGATGGGTGTAGGGATTCAGAGATTATGATGAGCTCATGGCAACCGGAGCATCTAGCGACGAAGGATTCCATTGCCAAAGGTGATGTTCATGCCTTTAGGTTACATACATGGGCATCTATTACAGGACAGATGGATGATGTCTTTCGTTCTCCAAGCAGTCCGGAATGTGTTAGTGCTGTGAACAAGATTGCTAATGAGAATTGGAAAAAGTATTTAGGACAAGAGAGCGTTGATATGGAGTCTCATTTATTACCTTTTCCGTTGGAGTATAAGGATGGCAAGATTCAGCCTCGTACTGGATTAACCGATGGGTGTTTCCCCGACACAAAAGCTAGTGTCCTTGGAAAGAAATCTTTGATCATGCCAGAAATCTTTCTTACATAGGGGAAGATCATGGGAAGATGGAATATGTTGTTTATAATGTGTGTATCATTATTTGTTTTGTCTTGCAGGGTTTATAGTATAGGTATCCAATCTTAAAGGTGTTCTGTCAAATGAGCTATATACTTGATACAGATTATAGATATCACCACTACCTCCGAATGGTAAGAAATATACCTGTCTATCTCCTACGGTATGGATCAGCAAGCAGTGGCATCAGTGTCGAGAGAAGGATATCTTACAGAGTTTTCTTTTATGAAAACTGACAACTAGTAAAACTAACTTTTACAACTTGCAGCAAATTAAAGAGCAGCCCTTCTATTTACCTAGAAACGGCGGCTATCCTCTCTATTGATAAGTGTTATTATTGTATTTAGTAGTATTGTATACGAACGTAACCGATAAACAACAAATATACAAAAATGAGCGGCGCAGGTAAGTTGTTGGCACATTGGAACATATCTCACATCTTGGTTGCAAATTTTTTTTGCTCTATCTCCTCAACTCTCAAAAACATATATACTATACCATACATTAATACACACACACTCTCTCTCTCTTTATCTGATTTACAGCCCCATATGATATGCAGTGCAAACTGCTAATGATTGGAGATAGTGGTGTTGGCAAAACCTGTCTATTACTCCGTTATGCCAACGATTCCTTCTCCCCAACATTTATCACAACAATTGGTATTGATTTCAAGATTAAGAATGTTGAGGTTGACGGTAAACGTATTAAATTACAAATTTGGGACACCGCCGGCCAAGAGCGTTTCCGCACCATCACTACGTCCTACTTCCGTGGTGCTCAGGGTATTTTACTAGTGTATGATGTTACCGATCGTCGGTCATTTGAATCTATCCGTAATTGGATAACCCAAATTCAGCAACATGCCGACGTGCATGTTAATAAGGTACTTGTTGGGAATAAGTGTGATATGCTGGACGAGAAGGTCGTTAGTACTGAAGAGGGGCAGAAGCTTGCCAAGGAATTTGGCGTAGACTTCTTTGAATGCTCTGCTAAAAATGATATTAATGTTGAGCCTTGCTACTTGAGTATAGCACGTGCTGTTAAGGATCGATTGATTCAGGATGGTGGTGGAGGACCTAGTTCCAGTGGGGTTAAGTTGAAGAAGGATCCTGTATCTGGGAACAGGAGAGCCAATGGAGGATGCTGTTAAATACTTATCAGTATTTTATCAGTTTAGACTTTCTTTGTTTTTGTATAAATGTTTGTGTTGAGAATTAAATAAGTGTTAGGGTGGGGGCAGATTTATTGGAAAAAGCTTTGGATTCATTTGGGAGGGTTGGGATTATTATATACAGGGGTTATGGATTATTGTGGTGAGGAAATAATAATTGTTTGGAGAGTTGAGGGTATCGTGGCGTGGATTGGATGGGCGTATTGTTTTGTATTAGGGGGATCACAATTCACAACTTCGTTTCAGCAGTAACCCGTTTCCTTGGTTTCATCCTAAGATTAGATGAAGTATATAAAGAGGAAGGATTGGAGCATAGAGCAAGAACACAACCTGTATACTTCGAGTTCTCGGGTAGGGAAAGTGTTTCCTGGGAAAAAACTGCTCTCGGTGAAACTTAAAGTGCTTGTATTAGTAAAAGGTTTACTGTGCGTATGCATACCGGTATGTTCAATTTCCTTGTTAGTTTTACGGTCGTAAAAAGAAAAGCCTATCCTGTCCGATCCCAGAATTATGATGAGAAATGCAACTATACCCCAATGCATAGCATTACTCATGCTGTTTGTTGTGCAAGGCGCTCTTCTGTCCGCCCCTCCGAGGTTTTGCGGTTTGCGACTCTTCTGTCCTCCAGCTTTGTGGCTCTTCTGTCTACCCTGGTAGGAATATATATGCTTCATCTTTTCCCTTGTCATTGTCACACTCTCATAAAGCTCATAACCCATTCCTGCCTCTTCTTTTTTTTAAGATATCACTTCTACATTCTATCATCGATCATTCATCTCTACTTTGCCGAGCTGATTGAAGGATCTGTTCTTTGCAAGCGACAACAATCTTTGCGCATATTGTATAGGAGGAGGTTAAAGTCGTCGTACAGCCATTATTAGTGGTCGGCCTTAGGTGTAGCAATTGCAATACCACTACAAAATATTAGAGAAGTGCACCTGCACCTTTAGCATCACTACAAACAACCAACAACAACCATAGTACACCTAGCTATGGCATCAGAAGGGAGCCGTGAATTAGAGGGGGCAAGAAAACGTCTCTAGCGGCTGCCACTAAAATTTTTAATGTTGCTAAAGAGGAGTTTGAAGATGCCCAAAAGTTCTTGGCAGCAACCGAAAAGAAGTATGAAGTTATCGATATCGATGATGACGATGATGAGGGTCAAAAGAGACCCCAAAAGAAGAAGAAGGTAGTATCTCCTCAAGGAAGTAGTAGCAGTTCTGATAGCAGCAGCAGCAGCAGTAGTGACTCTTCAGACTCAGAAGAAGACGAGGCAAAGATGCCATCTGAGAAGAAGCAGTCTAGTAGCAGTTCTAGTTCTGATAGCAGTGGCAGTTCAAGCTCTTCTAGTAGTTCGGATAGTTCAAGGTAAGGGTTGAAGATTAATGTATGTGCATATACTTTGCTGCTTTACTGATACAACAATGCATATCCATCCTCCTCCTAAGTGATGAAGATGATTCGGATGATGTGTGTAACTGTGTGTAACTTGTCCTCCGGACACTCATGGTATAGCCTTGCACGCGATACCAATCGCAGGCTAGAGGCCATGAGCTCCTAGGAGCTTGCTCTACTAGATATTAATGCTAAACTTAACGCCACAACTTAAACGCTCCATCTCGCATGCCCAATTACCCCCGTGAATATGCACTCATTA
>Ga0214479_100594_pt1 | contig 20136 bp, 18 predicted proteins | sample M1_20Mar14CPVII9_5_FD_165054 | JGI IMG/M metagenome (GOLD analysis project Ga0214479, IMG submission 165054) | Marine eukaryotic communities from Monterey Bay, California, United States - M1_20Mar14CPVII9sort6BwellE14 | ecosystem: Environmental > Aquatic > Marine > Unclassified | place: USA...
ACTACCTACACAAACTTGGAAAAGATTTGACAGTCTCAATGACCTCTACTATTTGGGCAACCTATAGATAGAAGCAAAAGCACGGAGTTGCGGCTATGATAAACTAAACTAAACTAAACTAAACTAATTGATTGACTTTGTATGCAAATACTACACACGCCACGCCACTAAAGGATGGTAGAGGAGGAAATGAATTGCAACAAAGAAGATAGTAGTCTTCGTACCGTGGCCGCTAGATCAAAAGATAGGGCTTTTGAAGGTGAAAAAATGAGCCTCTCCAAAGTTGGTGCACCGACAACTTTCTTGGAAGATGATGCACCAACTTTATCAACTACTAATACTACTGCTACTGTAACCGCTAATACTACTACCGCCGTGGTATTGGGACGTTCTAAAGTTAACAATAACACTCTAGCAGATGGTATACCAACTTTATCAGCGGCCACATCAGATACAACAGAGAGCAACACCACAGCCACAAATAATAATGACCTCCAATCATCCTCTTCTACTGATATGCTACCTGACGAAGTGAAGAATGTACTATCTCTCTCCTTTCCACGGTGCTCTGTATGTGACACAGATTGGTATAATTATAAGGAAGGCGAGGAGGAAGATACAAAGATGCCTGCTAAAACCACAGAAAGTAGAAAACGAAAGCGTAATACTTCCACTACCACACGGCAGCGTCCTTCACACTATACATTATACCCCATGCCTAAATGTCAATGTTCAACACGTCTAGCAGTGCCCCATAATATTAACCTGCAATTGCCACCAGCATCAAGAATGCATGAGGATACCAACAACAACACCAATAAAGAATCACCAACAAACATATTATCAAAAATAGCAACCCACACCTTCTCAAACTTGGCAATGTGTAAATGTTGTTTACAAAAGTCATTACAAACATCAAATGAAGTTATTACACATGATTATCGTCAATCACATATTAAGGATGGACAACCGGATGTGAAGTTTACTGTGGATACTAAGTGTACTATTTGTAAACAGAAGTTTTTACCGAGACAATTGATGAGATTTCTTTCTGAACAGGAGCGTGGTGAAAAGAAGAGTGGTGTGACGAAAAAGAAGGGTAAAACAGATATTAACTGGTATGATGCAGTAGAAGCTACTATAAAATTGGTTGGTTGGGGTAAGAAGCATCAACGAAGAGAAAGGAAACAGAGTAGGAAGAAACGAGCAAAGATGACTAATGTAAACGATAATGATGATGACGAAAAGAGAGATACTTGGTGGATAGATCATGATGGATTTACCGGCGGTGGTGGGAACTATTCATCAGATGATTGTTACTCGTATTCTAGTGATGATGATGATTCAGATGATGATGATGACGATATCAACTACTGCTCACATAAAAGGTCAAGTAATGTGCACCGAATATCGACAAAGAAAGGCGAGCTATTAAATGAATTACTTTCCAAAGATCCAAAGTTAAAACAAGAACTAGAGGATGTACCATATGCCAAACAGTTACAAGATGAAGAAGAGAAACGACGCTTAGCAGTTGAAGCTCAAGAGAAGAAGGATCGTGAATTTGCTGAGAAAATGCAGAAAGAAATGCAGCAGGAAATAGATGAACAAGAAAAGAAAAGGAAGACAGAGAAGAAGGAACCTGCTAAGACTAAAGGAGCTCGTAGGAAGAGTTCTCCAATTGACAATCCAATTTTCAATGCTTGGTCTGCATCTGCCAAGAAGAAGAAGAAGGCGATGAAGAAATCTCCTCTTAAGCAACAACAGCTGGATGAATGTTTATTACAGCAAAATAGTAGTGCCAAGAAGCAGCAAAGTATGAATAGTATTGCCGAATCAACAGAGGTACAACATGAAGAGACTGTGCCGTCATCTTCTGCGGCTGCAAGCACTTCTACTACCAATCAACTAGAAGACAGTGTCCAAACCATTGTTGCAATGGGCTTCAACAATGAAGAGGCGGCACGACAATGTTTGAATGATGCTGATGGGAACGTTCAGCGTGCAATAACTATGTTACTATCAGGAGCATCGGTTGGTAACAAGTGATATTGAAAGTTTGTTAACCAACCTTGATCCTTGGCGGATACCTATATGTTAAGGCTAAAGTCATGCCATGAGATGGAATTGGATCAAATAATGATCACATCTACATTAGAGACAAAGCAGCGTATCTTTACAGTAGAAATCTATCTTATTCTAGACATATTCTTTCAAGGACAGGGGGATTAAAACATTGACAGCTTCCTTGTGACAATTGTACTCCAGGGTACGGATAGCCGCAATGCATATGCTGCAACATCAATAATATATCTAGGCAATAGCGGCAACATTCTCATCCTCATCAGTATCAAAACCAACCCAACGACAATATGACCTAACATGATGACGTTGCTTTTTGCGCTTGGAGGGCTTGCAATAATCCTTCCATAATTTGTCACAAAACTTCTCCTCACTCCTAGTCTGCCTAACCTCTGGGTCACACATGTCTTCTTCGGAACGCCTCTGCCTGAATGAACGTGAAGAAGAAGACGACTTGCTTGATCGACTAGATCCACTAGATGATTTGCTTGATCCACCACTGCTCTTCGATGAACGAGGACTACTGCCGCCACTTGACTTTCCAATTCGTACAAACTCATCCATCACTTCCTCTTCACGGAAGTAATCCAATGAGGATTTAGTACTCTTTGAGGAGCGGGAACTGCTGCCACTGCGAGATTTACTACTCTTCGAAGAGCGAGGACTCGATGATGATGAACGGCTCTTTGAACTTTTGGACGATGCTACATCTAGCAATTGCTCATAGAAGTTGACTGTGGTTGGAGCAGCGACCTTGCTGCTCTTGCTGCTTTCATCATCAGCAGCACGGGTAGTTGATCCTCCTTTGGCAGACTTTGAGTCGTTGCTAGTTGCTGCACGCGTACCAGAAGAGTCTGTAGGAGCTGCTACTTTACTTCCCTTCGTTTCGACTTCAAATTGTGGGAAGGCGGCAACTCCAGTGTTGTGGGAAGTTAATGCTGCTAATGTCAGGATGATAGAGGAGATCTTCATGGTGATAATATATTGCAATGGAGAGAAGGGCGGGATGGAGTGGTGATAGTAGTAGAGTAGAGTTATATTATGAGAGGTCGACGAGAGGTGAGATTGTCATCGAGCGATCTTGCTTGCTCTTTATGTCAGTGGCAGCATCTTCTTAACACAGGATATAATTCCAGCTTATTGTCTTTTTACACTGCGGATTGTACGAGGTTAGTTGTGATCGATATACCCGAATAAAAGGAAAGAATGTTCAGAAAAAGTCTCATACATCTCATGTCTTTTTAACTTCAATGGGTCCTTTGTTGGTCATTTACCTAATCCTTTTAGGTTAGAATCTATTACTTTGAGTGATTGTGATTTGTGATGAACTACACATATAATCACTATTTAATTAGCTGTCAATATCTTTGTGCACACTCCGCACTTATCACTCACACAAACAACCAAAGAATGGTTACATGCTGGCTAGATATGAATATTAACTTCTAGTTAATGCCCGAGGAAGGCAGTCTGTGTCAACCATGACAACTTATTTCTTACATTCATGAGCCCCTTGTTTTCTCTTGAACACAAAGAGCTGCACTAATTATACACCTTCTCCTCACTACTTTTCGTCCTCTTCAATACCATCCAATGGAATACCCTCAATCAATGCCTCACAGCCGGCATAAACTGCACAATCCTTACTCAAATCATCTTGACAGCCATACTCATCATCATTCTCAAAGCAGCACATACTACCATGACATAAAGATTGACATTCCGATTTGTCTTTATTGAGATTTGTTTCCCCGCACGCTGTTATGACTCGTTCGGCTATCTCCAGCTCTTCTTGGGCACCATTAGTTGTCAGATAGGAACTTTGAACATTATCATTAGGATCGCCACTACCAATAACGGCATAGCCAATGGCCACAGCCGAACCTAAAATAATACCAACTAATGATACAATAACCACTACTTGACGATACCTTGTTCGACAGTTACTATTCGTTTTTTGTCCCCTTTCTAATGATTCTATAATGCTATTGCGATTGTTATTTTTTGTAACATCCTCATCACTGTCGGACCCATCATTGACCAAGTCGGCCAAGTTTTCAGTTATTCGATTCATATTACTTGGATCATATCGTGAAACGTGACCTTCGCTTACTCCGCTGCCTGTGAGTGTTTGGTGTGAGGGTGTGTGGTCATTAATGAGATTTGCAAAAAAGAAGAGGGAAATCAATGTATGAAAGAAATGGCGTAACTATCCCCCTCTGATTGCAAATGCAATAATTAATATACATCGAATGCCCTAAATCGATACCATTCAAGGTATTAACCACGAGATAAGAAACTCCGAGGACTAAGCCCCACATATCAATCAATCAATCACATAGAAACACATAAGTATAATATACGTACCGACACTTTCAGCATCCCATCCCCAATCGAACACGCTGCTCTTCAATACATTCTTAACTGATGATTCTTTTTTCATTGTACTGTATTGCATTCACTGCTAAATATACGTATGCCTACTAAGCCTGTATGCTGCAATGCAAATACAAAAAAAAATACTCCGAAAGATAGAACTCAGAGGAGTTGTTACTTAGTTGTTGTTGCGAGTTACGTCCGCCGCCGACAGATCAAAGAAGAACGCGCCACTACTCTATATCCTACTGCAATCTCTTTCTTATTCAACCACTTCTACCAGGTCAGGAGGTTAGACAAGCACAAAGTCTGAAAGTACTTATTAGATAGCAATTTCTATTGAGAGTTTTAGGATACCGGGGGCTGGCTAACAAAAATGACCTTGTTTCAAGTCACAGTCACAACCAATTCACTCATCGAATATTTCATGCCGATGATAACAAGGGTGGCAAGATAGGCTAATGTATTTGCACAACATACGACATTGCATAGCTCTATTAGGCCAAACAATCGTGAGTGGTGTGGGCGGATCAACTCCACAACTTAAGCTGCCGTTCGTTCAGTCACCATCATTTACATCTAAATTTCACGATCTGAATTGCAATTGCATAATGGCATTACATTTTAACACTGCATAGCTCTTTTGACCATTACCAACTAGATGTGTGTCACCGACACCATTCAGCTGCCATACATCAACTCCATCTTGTGAGCATATCATAACCTCACAATTATTGCAAAGTCAAAGATAATAATCAAGCCGTCATGAAAAGAACCATGGACAATATGCTATCGTCAAACAACACGACACCATCACATACCTTGCATGATGACGAAGAACAATACTACTACGGTTGTTCCAATGCCACCCATCACCCTATCTCTCAAGCATCAGTTGGCAATAGTCTCATAGTAGACTGGCCACAATGCATTGTCGATTCCGCCGCCGACGAGGCAGCAACACGACGATATCCAAGTAAGAAGCATAGAAGAGTCACCAACAAGATGACCAAGACGAAGAAGAGTGTTAGATTCTCAGACATGTCAAGTATGCAAGTGTATACACCCGATACTCCACACTCCTACTACTACACAGCTAAAGATCGTAAGAGATTTAGTAAAGATGCACTACTTGATGCTGTTTGTATTAAGACACATCTCCTCATGCTATCAAGATCATCACCACCGCCAAGAGAAGAAGATGATGAAGAGATGTTCATGACGATGATGGACATTTTTGAACCAGAAGATATTATAGGTATAGAACAGTTTGTATTCTGTAAAGATTGGAAGAAGCATTCTTCTGCAAAGATACGTCAAGATCATGCAAGGGCGGTCTTGTGTGCTCAAGCATTAATAAGAGTAGACGAAGGAGAAGACTCAAGACTATCCGTCTCTTCTGAAGATAGAGCAAAGAAGCTATGTGACTTTGCATCATATCATTCTAGTAAATCAATTGAGGAAGCTAGAGGCCGTGCTATGCTTTAATGACTGTATTCTATTAGATTTATCGAGGAGCTAGAAGCCGTGCTAAGGTATGTATGTATGTAGAGTAGATGTAGCCAGAAGCCGTGCTATTAATGACTATAAATAGAAGAGTATATGTTAAAATGGAAATGCAAACTTGTCGTAATCTTATGCACTTGCTGAAACCTGTGGTATATGTTTGTGTAGTGAAGTGTGAAGTATCTTTGAGTATCCCACTCCTATGGAGCATCTTCAGTTGTAATCCGATCTTGATTATCCTGTGATATGACATAAGATAGCTGAAATAGACTATCAAACATTGAATCTATTATAATTGCAGAACAAAATGCTAGTCTACACATGGGCAAGTCTACACTTCTTAAACAGCTAATCTTCAGGGCACTCATTTGCATCATTCTCATTCTTCATCGGCCGAAGTACCACCCAATGGAATGCCCGTCACCAATGCCTCACAGCCAGCATATACAGCACAATCCTTACTCACATCATCTTGGCAGCCATACTCATCAGTCTCAAAGCAACACATACTACCATGACAAAGATGTTGACAAACCGACATATCGTCATTGAGTTTATCCTCATCACATGCTGTTATGACTCGTTCTGCCATTTCAAGTAGCTGCTGTTGCTGCTGTTGTGTGGATGATGATTCTTCATCAACATTGTCTGTTGTTGAGACTAAATACGAACCTTGTATTGTCTGAGGATCGTCAATCCTATCGACAGCATAAAGGATCGCCAAACTAGCCCCACAAATGACTGACACTATTGCAATAATGACCATTACTTGTCGATATTTTGACAGCCCTAATATCCCCCCAGCATAATCAGCATCATCATGTCCACCACCTCTTCGCCGTCGTCCTTTACGAACAACTCGTCCATTCTCAACATCTTGTGCAATCTCCATACTCGAATTAAAACCATTATCTATTATTGAATCCTCATCGTCACTATTGCTATCATCTAATACCAAATCAGTTATATCTGCAATACGGTTCATAGCCGTTGGGTCATAACGAGATATTCGAGGTGATGTACCATGATTTTTACCTGTATGATGATATAAAGTTGTTGAGATTGAATGAGATTCTATTCACGGATTGATAGGAAAGGAGATACATATAACATATTGCAAATATACTCACCCTCTTTTGTTACAGTCTCTCCTTTAGTATTTGATAATGTCGAAACACCATCCTTAGTTTCAAAACTATTGGCTAACGATCCCCAATCCAATACCGAATTTGTCGAGGCTGATAATGACAGATCGTCGATAAAATCTCGTGATGACTTCAAAGGCATCTTATTCTTTTTATGATAATTGTTGTTTCTTTCTAAGAACTTAGCACCCCGGCGGCGCAAATATATCTCAATCTAGTAGCGTATAATGTACTCTAAACGCCATATAACCTTGATGACCATTGTCATTCATGATTGTTCTTGAGGGCGGGTTGAAATACGATCGACCCATTGAGGCCAAAAGAGAGTCGAGTGCCTTATGCGACATTTTTTACTTTTGCAATGAAGGGCAAATTAAAGGGCATTACAAAGGGCAACTTAAACTCTAAAACAACTAATAAGAGCGGCTTTATTTGACAGCAAACACATACGCTATAGAATTAGAAGGCACAGCCACCACTACTCATACTATATCGCGTCGTCTAAATATAGTGTATATGAAAAAAATTAGACGAGATTATTTTTTGTACACATCTTGTGCTCACAAAATAAAGTGATACTTATATTTTCTTTGCAAATCGGCAATACGAACAATACAATAGTTATACCTAAATACACCGTGAAAACGAACATATTAAAAATCAATGACAGATAATAACGAAATGGCCATATCATCCTCCGGAGGTTCAGTACTACAGGCAACATTAAATAATGGTATTAATTGCAATGTACGTGTTATACTTAATAATATAAATGTTAGTCCACCGCCACCCAGTGATGTTGAGGATATGATGGAGGAAGATGTGGTTGGCGGTGATGGTAAGTTAGTTTGTGGTTCTATTTATTATTATCAGCTATGTCTTATTTTTTGATTGTATTGTTTTTTTGGGGAAGGCCATGTTGGTTGTTTGTTACTGCCTGATCGCCCTTAGATTTCAATATCAATATCACATTCTAACAAGCAATAATCAATATCTATCTGCATCCTCTACCACAACAGGCGTTATTCCAACTAACGTGCAAGATAAGGAGTTGATGCCATCTACTCAACCTGAAGATTCAACATCCGATGAAGGTCGTGGCGGTGCCTCAACACCTCCACCATCAGAGGATAACAATGGTGGTGGTTTCTCACGTGAAAATTCAGATGGTTTAAATGTACAAACCTCCTCAAGTACTGCAGCAGATGGTGCTGCCGGTGCAGGTGGTGAGGGTTCAGCGTTGGAATTACTACTAGGTATAGCCGATGATGCCACTAACGCCGCGAGTGGATTCACATTACCACCCACACCAAACATTGAAAAAGAACGTCGTGAATTATTAGACCCAACGACATTACCCACGAGTATGACGAATTTTCTAGATATGTTAAGTGAGGAACAGCGACGTGTACGTCATCGATATATACCCGGTGTGGAGGGATTTCGTAAGTTATATAAAGGTGAGGTACGTAGTGATATGATCGAGGCACGGCGAATGGCTAAGAAGAAAATGCCACTGAAGGAAGATATCGAAGTAGAAGAGGAGGCTGCTGCCGCCATGGAGGGTGTTACGAAGAGCGGAGAGGGAGGAGGTGACGATGTCCCTCCCAAGGAAGAAGAAGAGGAAGAAGATGATGGCATGCCTGACCGTGAGGCATTTATTGCACCCACGAAGGAATCACGTAAGATGGCATTAAGTGGTCAATTGGCAAGTTTACTTGACAATACTGACTTTGAAGAGAGTATCAAGGGTAGTAATACGCCATCCAAGAAGAACAAGCCGTTACTAAAATCACCACAGCTCGTTGATACATTAACATCCTTCAATCCACCCCGTCCACAAGAATCAACAACGTACAAGACACATCATCGGTTAAAACGTTGGGAGGAAAATCCCAATGAGGTTGAAAGTGATTTATCCAACTATCGCAAGACAGTAACAAGAACACGTGAGGAATTAGACATTGCCAAGAATGAACATTCACGTATCGAAAGTGTCAGTTCATTAATGCGGAATCATTTCATGAATCATTTAATCAGTTATAGGAAAGAAATGCAGGCGATTAATGATAGTATGGGAGGTGTGACTGGTAGTTGTGGTAAGTTGGATGATGAATATAATGGATTACGAAGTTTGGTAAGGACTCGAGGTGTGAATGTACGTAGTATGAAGGATATTATTGGTACATTGAAAATGTTGGGTGAAGAGATTGAGGGTGTCAAGGCCGATGACGATGATGACGTGTTGAAGAATGATGATTGGAGAGTCATGGGTGTGGGTGGTGTGAGTACCAAGAAGACAAAGATGGCTAATGGATGGTTACTTGTTGGAGATGAAGTGATTGTTAGCTCTACTGGCGAGGAGGGAGTTGTAACGTCAGTGACTGGTCCACAGTTGGAGAATGCTGAGGAAACTAAGAAGGGTGATGCCATGGATGTTGACTCACCAAACAAGAAGGAGGCTGCTGCCAAATCCGTAGCCAAGAAGGTATTGAAGCCCACTACCATTAGTGTCAAGCTCACCGAGTCGGGTAAAATCCAGACATATTCGCCCGCTGAGGTTGAGTTCAACCCCAAGGGTTTACCCACACTTCTCCTCTCGGATCCCAAGCTTGCCAAGCGATGGGAAGACATGGTTTCTACTGCCTTGGCTACTGGAGTGGATCACGACACCCTTGCAATGGAGGAATACATTAGCTCTTCTCTCACTAAAGATAAGACTTCCGAAGACAAGAAGGGTGATGGAAAGACATCGCCCAAGTCTGTCCTGCCTTTTGGTTCAGGCTTAGTTGCCGCTCCTGACGATGTTAAGAATTACCCAAGTGTCATTCCCATGGATAATTTAGAGGAGACGGTCAGGAAAGTGGTATATGAGGCTGACAAACCAAGAATTATGGTCACCATGTCTGACAACTTACGTCAAGCCGAAGCTCGTCAAGAGGAGATGAGTGTACTAAAGGGCAAGGTCCTCCAGTTACGGAACAAGTTGGGACGACAGAAGCGTTTACGAAGTCTCAATGAACGTAGTTTGATAGCGGGGAAGAATAAGGCCAACAAGGTTGAGGGATTGTTGCTTGAGATGCAAATGGATTTAAAGAATCTCAAGACTCGATTGCACAAGGAGGTGACAGACTTGGGAATTGGTAATGGTATCATGCCATCTGAGGGTGCCAAGGAGAATGAGGCTACCGCTGATCCTTCGGCACAAGGTGGAGGAGAAGCAGGTGAGGCATCAGGTATTAATGATTCAGAACAGCCCGATGCCAAAAGGGCAAGAATTAATGTGTAGAGTAAATTGTGCCAAGAGGACGGTCCTGTAGTCAGGCATAAAACATAAAGATTTAATGCTTATGAATTGACTAAAGTAATCCTAACTCAATCAGTTGAGAGTATACCTAGATATTTCTGTCAGCCAGTAACTATTCGTAACTCGGTTTCTCAACATCAAACGGAGCCTGAGTGTTATCGTCAACAGCCCAATGACTATCTTGATTGCTCCGAGGCAGATAATTATCCACAATAAACCGAGGATGACAATTATAATACTCCTAAATAAAAGAAGCGAAGGAAGTGTAGGTTTTGGTAAAAGGTACATGTTATATACATATTATAATCTTTGTATTGGCCAGCTCACCTCAACAAAGCTACATTTTTACGGAAATTGCTAGGAGTAGAATCCACAGTAGCTTCATCCTTGATCATTTTGATTTGTTGTGTATAATAAGAGTATTCCTTATGTTGCCTGTTATAGAAAACAGAGGGAAGACAAGTGGTAGTGGTGAGCAAGAGAAAACAAAACAATAAGAAGCATTCATGTCTCGGGGAAGACTTATAGTTTCTTACAAACCAGCAACAAACTAACAATACAACACTCTAAAGCTATAAAGTGATGTAAACATAAAATATATACGAGCATGTGTCTCTTGGTGCATCTCTCCAGTATCTCAAGTATCTCCGGTACACATCTCATATATCTCAGGTATCTTTGTCTTTAATACCACTATAATGTATAGTTTCTTACTAACCACTACAACGAACAGACACTAATAAATATCCCCGATATAATAAAGCTGTAAATGAAAATAGATGTTTATGGTGCACACATCTTTATCTTTCATGCAAAAGATACCTCTCCATAAATATTGGCCGTCGATTGATATGTTCTTTTAAATGGTAAAGTTTATAATATCTGGACTCACCTTATTCTAAAGTATCATATACCGGGTCATATGAAGCGAGGTTGTTGGGATGCACAACAGGTCTCTTCGTCTTGTTCAACTCAACAAGCGGAGTAGTCGTGGATTGAGGTATCCTCTCTTTTCCCCATCCACGACAACTCCACTTAAAAACTCAAACATTCCTCATAAAATACAATACTTAACAAACAACATACCAATTAAACAACTACCCAATACTATGCATATCAATATGCGTCAACTATCCCGCCGTAATGCAAAAACGCCACAAGAGTTAATTGCTGAGATACCTCATCACATGAGAAGGCGGTCGACATTATCACATGCACCATCATCATCATCAGTCAATAAATATACTAACAATAAAAACAACAAGCAGCAATCATATCATATTCGATCTGATCTATCAAAGCCCCGTCTTATTAGATCTACCAACAATTGTACAAGTAGTATTGGCGGCAGTCATGTATCAAATAAATTATGTACACAAGATATGCACAAGTTAGAGAGGACGGTGCATCGTAAACCAAATCCCCGTAAAACCCTTCCAAAATCAAAACTAGTTAGGTCAACTCACAGTCCTATACATCGGCGTCAGAATGCAATGGTATGGGATGATCTTGTATCTATATTGCGTATTGAAGTGATGGAGGATACCCCTACTACTATGCAATCGTGTACTGATGATTACTCTCTTGAGGTATCTAATGCAATTGAACTGGTATTAGATTATCAATCACCATTAAATAATACTAATTCAATTGAATTGGTATTAGTTAATGCAGATAATGAACCTACACCGTATGTTGATAATAATTCAATTGAACCAACAACACTACTCAGATCTCCACCGAAGACGAAAAGAATGTCGATGTGCTTTGATGGTCCATCAAATAATCGTGGATTAAGTGCAATAGGACGTATGGTACGTCGTCTTTCACCTATGGCCAGACGTCTCTCTCCACCCGTAGTTATGAGAAGAAGAATGTCTTTTAAGTTTGGTGGCCGTGGAAGTAATCCTTCTGGCAGTGTTGCTCAGTATTCAAGAAGTGATACCTACATTTCAGACTCTGATGATTCATCCCTTGATTATTCGGATGAAGATGAAGATGTTGAGGCAGCTATTTTGGCATCAGCTGCGGTATTCTCTCAACCTATAGGAAAGTTGGAAGATGAAAGTGAGGAGGAATTTGACATTGAGTGTGCCATTTGTTTGGGATCTATCACGGACTCTTCCAATATTGCTACTATAAATGGTTGCCGACATAGTTTTTGTTTCAGATGCATCGATGAATGGGCCAATCAGAACAATGAATGTCCCTTGTGCAAGGAGGAGTTCCACTTGGTTACATCTAACAGTAGGGTGCGGTGGTATTGATTTTGTAGTCGTGTCACTAGATTTGGAAGATACGGCTGGGGTTATGCCCTGGATTATGTGTCCATTGTATATATAATAGAAAGTGTTAGACAAAGGTAGAGAAGAATAAGCACTAGATTAAGTTCTCTATCCACTCACATGGAGCCACTAAGATTTCCTTGCTTCATTCCGTATCCCCTCTTCTATCGAACCCCCTTTGATATGCAGATCTATGAACAACAACTACTCTCTTTTGACACCTGATACATCCTCACCCTCACCATCCATTTATCTCATTTACACACGCTTAGCCTCCAACAACCTCGAGAAGTAAAAGTTTGTACCAGTCATCTCTTCCCTAGCAACCTTAAACCCAGCCTTTTCCAATGCATCCCTAACAACACTCTCTTCATGTAAATAAGCCCGAGTAGTCTTACTAGGTCCAGGAAACAATTCACCAATCTTTTTCAATAATTCATAATACCATGTCTTTGGTGCAAAGCTAAAGAATACACGATCTTCAGCTAGTGAACATAAATGACCAACCATACCTGCCATTTCATCGGTTGGATAATGAATTGCAACATCTACACATGTTACTGTGTCATACTTCCCGGTTACTGATTCCAAGTCGGATGTATAGAATTTGGCATTATTAATACCTAATGATTTAGCACGATCGGCTGCCTCGTTTGCCATTGCATCGGAGATATCTGAGGCTGAAATCTTAGCACCTATATAATATGGGTTGTGTGAGTGCATAAGATGTGTTCAAAATGTCAATATCGATGTGCATATACAATATGCAGCACTGCCATAGAGCAAGATATAAAGAGACGACTACTCACCCATCTGTGCCAGCGGAATAGCCAAACTACCAACACCACATCCACAATCACATACACTCTTCCCTTGAATATTATCATCATCCTTAATCCAATTTAATATCTTTGATATAGTTTGATCATGACCATTACGTATATCTAACTGAACTTTATTAACTTCATCACTTTCGGAATAGATTTTATTCCATCGTGAGAAACCCTCGTTGTTGAAATAGTCACGTACTTCTGTTTTATCATCGATTGCTTGATTTAATTGAGTTGATCTTATTGTTGTTGATTGAGATGGAGGTGCGAATGCGGTTACAGTTGACGGTGTTGATATGGCAATTACTGCCAATGCTGTTATAGATGAGATCTTCATGGTTATTACTACTAATGTGTTATATAGTTGTTGCTTTAGGATATATTAGTTGCAAGTTGTTACTGATATCTCGAGTTGCAGTTTGAGGAGAAGAAGATTTATTTGGCGCTGAGGTGGAAGCAACCCTAGGAGGTTCACTCGCCAAATCTTCTAAGAGCAGAGCACATATGATGCTCTCAGTTGATAGGTGGGGGGACATATGATTGATATGCGCGAATAGTATTGATAGGTCTCACTAACTACTGTGTTGTTAGAGTACCTCTTCTACAGTTTTGCTTGGTTACAGTCATAGGACATATGATATGCGCGAATAGTAGTATGTTCCTATCAACTCTCTATCTCTTCTTCCTAGTTGCAAAATGTCTTGGAGATTGTCTACCAACAACACCATCAATTGCAGAGAGTCTAAAAGAAGAATTAGATGATGGATTACTAATTGCAAGATTGACATTTACTCAAGCCGAAGTTATAGAGGAAGAGGAAATAGCTCCAACTGAGGAACTTGTAATAGTTGGTGACGATGGAGAACCCGAAGATGTATTTCCGCTATCTATATGTCAAGGAGATTGTGATGATGATGACGAATGTGCAGATGATTTGCAATGTTTCAATCGTGATGATTTAGAAGAAGTTGCTGGTTGCATTGGTGATGGAGAGTCTGGTAGAGATTACTGTTATATACCACCTCCTATAGAAGAAGAACCAACAACAAAGATGATATCAACAAATCCATGTTCATTCGAAATATATCAAGGTGGTGAATATATCTTTACAGATCAAGTTCAAGCATTTACAATTCAAGAGATATTTCATGATGGATCTTCAAGTAACTTAAAGGTAGGAGATGAGATACCACTGCTATATTCAACTGACACAGGATATCGTGAATTCTTCTTGGCGAGTCCATTGAATAGTGGAGAAGATGGATTTCTAGCTGTTGTTACTTTGGTATCTTCTTGTTATATCAATGAACAATTGGAGTATCCATATCCAATACAAGAGGTAGCATCAATACAACCATATGAAATGAATGAATGTAACTTTAATCTGAATGTACCTTGGTCATCTGTAACTGAGGAAGAGCAAGTGCTTCTTCGAGCTATTAAAGAAGATACTGATGTTAAAGTAGTTTGTTCTCCGCTTGCATCGGTATTTCAAGGACAAGCTTTGCAATCAAAGTTCATGAACACAACCATTTCACCTAATGGTGATATGACAACATGGAACGATGCCGATATATACATAAATGGCGAAGGAGATGAAGTAGTGGGTACCCAATCTGGTAATTGTACTCTGCAACAAGACACTAATGAATGGGAATGCACAATCGAATTGATTCTACCCTCTGGAGGTCTTACATTTGCTGGTCCATCCTCTTTTGATACATTGTCCGAATTACCTATTGTTTCTGGATTTAGTTGTTATGATTATTACGACAAGGCAGAATACAATGGCACTGCTGATATAAACGATTTCATTTTACAATCTCCTGTTGGAAGAGGGTTCAAGTATGAACTGAATGGGTCTGGTTCTTCCACGGCCACAGTTGATCCAACTGAGACAACCGAGAGAAGCTCTGGCTCAAGCATGAGAAGAACTTTTTGTGCCTGTTTGGTTCAAATTGTGATATACATTGGTATATGGTGGTGGTGTGAGTAAGATATACGATGAGCCAGTAGATAGTGGCTAGTGTGAATGATATGATACGTATTCATGCAAACATAATAAGCTAAAGAACAATGACCTCAGATATCTGATATAAGCTACCACCACCTCTTAAATTGCACCAGGCACATAACGCGCTCCTCTACTTGGATGATGATTACTACCTATCATAAGTAGTGGTGGTCGTGTGACAGTGAACTTTCGGCAGAGATCCTTTGCAAGAGTTGCTTGGGCTCTTTGGTATGCTCATTTGTTGTATGAGTAGAGAGCGAACTATGGTTGTTAATTGACTGAATATATCCTACTGATCTTCTATTTTTAACGTCATTCAATTACCAGACATCAACAGAGGCTACTGAGTACAATAAGTATAGCACACTCTCATAAAAAAGATATCTTACATCAACAGATATTATGGGCAAAAGATCAAAGAAGAAAGGAGGCAAGAAGACAACATCCGACAATCAATCAGGTGGGGGTATGTAGTGTGTGTCAAATATGTATCATCGGGGCTGCAATGCCAGCTGTGTCAGAAAGATTTTATTTTGTGCATATGATATGCACAAAAAATTATATATTGTTCGTATCTAATTCGTTTGTTTTCACTTCAATCAGCTCCTCCCTCTAATAATGGGGAAGATCGTGATAAAGATCTATGTGAACTGTTGGATAAGCTTGATATGGATGGAAGGGATGAAGAATTCTTGAATAGAGTAGATGCTATAAAGAAAAGGTTGGCTGATGGTAAGGAGATCCGAAAGGATAGAGGTGATATGAATGTCAATGAGAAAGGTTTGGCAATCAGAGCTTCTCGTGATAGAATTGAGGTTATGGATATGCTATCAGATGCAGATGTGGAAAAGTTTGGAGGGCTTGATGATAGCGAAATCTTTATAAATTTCAGATGGCTAAGTCTACACTGATGATGGCACAAGCTGGTATCGTAGAGGAAGAAAAGCATAGCAGTGTGACATTTGTTGAAGAACATGGACATGAAATCTTTGAAGACGGAGGAACAGAGTTTCTGAAGCAACTGGCCATGGCACGAATGCATGCCATGGCAGAAGATTTGAGAAAGAAACAAAATGCCGTACAGAAGGACAAGGGGGACGAAGATGCTATAGAAGAGTATATGCGTGCAATGAAGGCTTACACTCTGGAAGCAAAGAAGTGTGGCATTTCAGAAGAGAAAGATGAAGCCGTGTTGGATACAATGTTGGGGACATTGGTTGATGATGAGTTGTTCGCACCCCCTCCACCGCGCCCAGAATGCCCAATCTGTCTTCTTCCAATGCCATTAGATAGAAACGAATGTACATATCAACCCTGCTGCGGCAAGGTAAGAATTTTGTCTTCATTAAGTTGTATTAGGCTTGTACCTTACTTACTAAAGACGCTCTTCTCTTTCCTCAAGACTTTGTGCAGCGGATGTATGCATGCTCATAATCTGTCAGAGGCTAAGTATATCTGTGCTTTCTGTAGGGCTCCTGTTAGCTCAACGAATGAAGAACGAATCAAGCTTACCCAGAACCGAATGAAACACAACGATCCAGAGGCGTTTTTAATGATGGGACAGATTTATAAGGAAGGGTTGATGGGTATGAAGAAGGACGAGAAGAAGGCACTTGATTTGATGCACAAGGCGGCAGAACTTGGTTTGAGTGAGGCGCATTACATTCTTGCCGATTCATATGCTGGTACCGGAGTTGAAAAGTATAATAACCTTTCATTCTACAACCTCAGACTTGCCGCTATCGGGGGTTTGATGGAAGCAAGGTACGCGCTAGGATGTCAATTCTATGAGCCAGAGAAACAAAGGACGAAGACTGCCTTTCAACATTGGGTCATAGCTGCAGAGGCAGGAAACGACGCCTCGTTGAAAAAGGTCAAAGAAGGATATATGGCTGGCTATGTGACAAAAGATGCCTTTGCAAAGACTCTACGTGCTCATAAGTCAGCCACAGATGAGGTAAAGAGTTTGGAGAGGGATGCAGCCGCCAATGGTCGTGGCTCTAGCAGGTCACCAGCTGATCTGTAAAAGAAAATTGTGTGAAGACATAAGTATTTCATGTCTATTATAGATAACCTAATGATTCTCAGTAAGCCCCAGCATAAAAGCCAGTAGACCTTTACCTATTAGTCTACTTAAGGACACGGTGTAGAAAATTGTTCGTATTATTTATATCGAGCTAAGATGAGAAATAATACTATATTCCCATTGAAAAGTCTCTATTGACAAGACATCCAACGGAATATGGGTTTGAAGCCTTCAACCAGTAGCCAAGACCTGTGTGTGGGAGAGCTAGCCATTCACGTGACAAGCAAGCCCACATATTATAATAATTCTAACACCCTTAAGAAGAGTGATCTTTCCATTCAAATTTTGGGTTGTTCCTCACCATCTTGTGTGAAGGCAAGCCATGTGTCAATGCCTCCGATAACTTTGTCCTGATACTATCCCTTACCGTAATATCCTTTGAATCAATCCATAATTCGATTTTGTAAATGTTGTAGTTTCCCCTGCTCTTGTCCACCACCCTTGCACCATTAACATGACTGCCTAGAGCTGGATTCTCCAACGTTTCCCCAACCACACCCAACACCATGTTCTGCCAGAATAAATCTAAGACATCTGAGTCCAAATTAGTCCTCCAGAACCACTCTCCTCCATCACAATTCCTTGGATCACCCCACTCGGGCTCAATCCCCTTCTTAAACAAACTGTATTCCTCGATTTTTTCATTTTTCTCCCCAACCCGTTTCTGACAGTCTCCGTCAAAGAATACCTCCGAGGGTTTGGGGATGTGATTAAAGTAACGCCAAAAGTCTTCAATAGTCGAAAAAGTACACAGTGCTTTCATTGAATCCTTCCATGCATTGGGATCCCCCTTTTTGTGGCCGCCTGTGTGCTTCCACAACACCCACTCTGTTTAGAGAATGATTTTAAGATATAGAGAGTAACGGGGTTAGAATAACAGTCCGTATTGCAAAAATCCAAATGCCAAACTCCCAAAGAATCAGGTATACATAATTTACTGTCAAATATGCCGCCCAGAGACCGAGCCGAAACTCAAGTATAAACATTAATTTTCAATGTACCATAGTATCAAAATGGACGAAGTATCATAGAATCCCAGAAATCTTATCCAGCATAAAATACAACGGCATAATGCCACCATAAAACACGATATAACCACGCGTAGTTCATTGGCAAGCAAGTATCACATCCTCCAACCTCATACTCTAGAGGCCAATAAAAAAATATCATTGCAAATCTTTATTAATACACCCACAATATCCAAGATACCCAACCCCATATATGAAAAATGACGCCATATATCGATATTTTGACAATACGTCATCCCCACTTCAAAATATAGCACTGAATTGCAAACCCCAATACTTGAATATCAGCCACAATAAATAAATTGCCAATGACCACACAAACCACCCTCAAAAATATATGTGGTATCTTCAAAAATAATGAATGCCGCCGTCAACACCAATCCCTCTAATACCACCGAATATTTAACTATGCTATATTAAACGTCCTTACCATTTTCAAGAGGGTGTAGATTGTTTGGTTTCCCTTCCATAGCAAGTACCTCCTGTACTGCGGAAAAGTGAAAATCGGAGGGTTTTGCAAAGAACCCAAGGGATATATTTTAATAAAGTATGGGGGTAAAAGGGTTCTATTTCTAATACTTTAAGAAGCATTTTATTAAACGTCTGGCCGTCTTCAAAAAGGGGTGGTAATCTACGAGCGTATATCCCAAAATATTTACCCCTCACTTCTCACATCTCAAAAGCAAAAGTCAGGTGTGGTGTACTCTCTGCGTATACCTAATATTAGGAGACGATGGGAAAGAAGCGCGTACACGACGACGATGAGGAGGACGATGGAGGGATAGAGGATGAGAATTGTGAAAATGCCTCTGAGGAAATGGAGGAAGAAGACGAAGATGAAGACCATTGTAAGAAAAAGAAAAGTAAGAAAAAGAAGAAGAAAAACCCTGGCCTTATGTCCGCAAGTGGTCAAACAGAACAAGATCGTCGTATATTACGTCGTAAACAACGTGAATTACATCAAGATATTGCTATTGGTAATGGCGGTGGTGGTGGTACCGCCGCTGATGGAGGTGGAGATGATGGTGAGGAATTAGCAAGGTTGCGTGATCAAAATAATGAATTGTGGGGTGAGGTACGGTACACCCGTGAGGCTGTGTTAGATGGTGAGAATATTGATTTACTTGCTGGTAAGGCTGCTAGACAGGCTGAGAAGATTGTACAGGTAAGTTTAGTTGTTTGGTGGGGTATGTTGTTTAGTTATAATTTATATGGTATTTTTTTTTTCACATGCACCATCTTTTAATTAACTCACATGAACCATGCCGTATTAATACATTATAATCCACTAATCCCCAACAATAATAGGTACCCCGATATGATGCAGTACGTCTAGCCCAATCCTTTGTCAAGAAGGGATCCGTCCGTACAGGATCTACATCCCAATTTAATTGGCGCGGCTTTGGTTTACAAGTTGGTTTATGCTTCAATGCACTACCTGACCATTGTTCATTTTTATATGGACCGCTCGATGCGG
>Ga0214479_100595_pt1 | contig 20054 bp, 12 predicted proteins | sample M1_20Mar14CPVII9_5_FD_165054 | JGI IMG/M metagenome (GOLD analysis project Ga0214479, IMG submission 165054) | Marine eukaryotic communities from Monterey Bay, California, United States - M1_20Mar14CPVII9sort6BwellE14 | ecosystem: Environmental > Aquatic > Marine > Unclassified | place: USA...
CTCAAATGCTAGAAAGAAACTCTCCAGATTAGTAAAGACAGATGTAGATCCTAGGATACAAATACGACGAGGTGAGGCTATTAAAGTTGGAGGGGAATGGTTCCGTGTTTCATCTGAGATAAACCCAAATGTACCATTGGATAAACAACCTCCTCGAGCACAAGCTCCGCCAAGTGTTGTTAGTATGAAAGACTTGAGTAAGAAGAATGAAGTTGATGGATATTGTCGCAAGTATGATGGTAAGACAATACCATTGGATAATCCATTGAGTGAACATGGTGGTATTATTAATTTAGTCAAGTCTAGGGAAGCACGAGAACGATTGCATAGTATTGCCGGTGGAGAGGGAAAAGGCGGCGGTGCCGGTATGAGAGGTGTCACAGGCGGAGCAACGTCGACACTCCTATCTTCATTTGCAACAGAGAAGAATCCAACCGTGCTGGCCGGTGTATTCTCCAAGAGTGTAGCTGCATCATTTGGTATGGGCAGGACAGGAGGCGGTGCTACTTCAGCTGGCGGTCGGAAACGTCCAGGTATCAAGACACGACGGCCTGGAGATACTACTCATGGAGGTCCACCGGGTTCAAAAGGAGGCAACCGGACATTAGATGCAGAGGCAATCAAGGCTGCAGTTGAAACAGCAAAGCAAGCCTCATCAGACCCATCACTATCATACTCACATGCCATACGACATGGATGCACAAAAGATGTCAGGGAAATGTACCTAGCGACATTGCCAGAAATACCAACATCGGAAGGAGATCTACACAAGGCATTACTTGAACACAAACTAATAGAGCCGGGTGAAAAGTTTTCTAGACCGCGGATGAAACGCAAGGCAAATGTTGATAACGATGGCAAGCCAAAGAAGCGCAGATATTATGAGAGGAAGAATATGAGAAGGACAAATGTTCATCTCGACGGAACGGAGATAGGAGCTATGCTAGCCCAGGTGCGTCGTTTGGGGGTTCTTTGTTTGTCTTTGCAACCCACATACTTATACTAACAGAAGTTACTATCTCCTCTCTTTCTTCTCATCACATATCGTAAAGGCTGCCGAACGACAGGCACTAGGTAAAACTGTGGGCGATGGTGGCATGTGATTACAGCTAAAGAATAGAGTGTATCAATAAAACAAGTCCTTTATGCTCTCCACTTCTTATGACACTTTTTCTATCTTTTGCGACCTTATATATAATATAAATCAGGTAGTATTCTATCTCGGTCGCTTATTATGGCTTCACCTCTTCCTCTCCTTTGCGTTCCGATTCTAAACTCTGTAGTAGCACCCTCTGATGCCCCTTCTTCATGAATGATATATCAGACTCGTCTTGAATCTCTCTTAGATTCTCTGCATTGTCAAAACCATCGGCAAGCAGCCCATTGAAGTACAGTACCGCATCTTCTTCCTTAAGATCGGGGAGATACGTCAAAAGCCAGTCCATGACTTCTTCTTCCCCTGATAGTTCACCTGCATTTTCTGTGGAGCCATCCGATGAAGAAACAACAGGAGCTTCTGCTACTCTGCTTAACTTAGTCATGGCCATTCGATCAATACCACTCATGAGCCAAGTATCATAACCCTGAATATTCTTCTTCTGTACATCTCTACTACCCTTAAACCTTGCCCCACCACTTGCATTAGAAGATACCATGTCTACATTTCCAAAAGCGCGTGGATTATCAAGAAACTCAACCTTCTTTAATAAATCTTCAGTTCTCGGAGTGGATGATTTGGAGGAGAATGGATTGGTACTACCAGAGTCCTTAATTGAGACTCGGGGTAGATGTCCGAGTAATGCACTTCTATCGGTTGAAAAGCGTTGAGCACATATGTTGATGCTGCCTTCTTCTTCATCATCTGTGAGGCGATTTCTTTGCTTTGTCGAAGATTTGTTTCTTTCCTTCTTGATTTTGTCTGCATCAAAGAGACGATCCTCTCTTGCCTTTTGAGCCTCTTCGACTGTTTGACCCTCCATTACTTGAGAAGGAGACTCCACTCGATCGGACGGTAGAGGTGGTACATCTTCTTCTAGTCTTTTAGCAGCCAGCCTTGCGTCTCGTATCATCTTTGCCTCCTCAGCTGTCAGGCCAACTGTTTGTATTGTCCTCTTCTCAACTGTCTTTTTTGGAACTGTCCGCTTCTGATCTCTCCATCCAGTTGCTCGAGAGGGAAATGTTCGTCCTCGACTGTCAGGGAACGAATCCTTTGCAACATCATAAGCATATTCATCGTCATCCTTGGAAGTGACAATAGGATTAGGTATGTGGGGCTTTGTATTTGTGGGTAGAAGAGTAGTTGATAATGACTGGGATTGTCTTGATTTTGAGAACATGGTCTCTTGTGTGATATCAAAACATTCCTCGTCATCAATCTCACACTCCTCCATTTCATTAGACGGTTGTCGACGAACACTTTGTGCCCCCTTATTGGTAGGTGGAAGTGTAGTTGATAAAGAAGAAGACCTCCTACTCTTGTCAAACGTTGTCTCTCTAGTTATGTCCCAACACTCTTCATCCTCTATCTCACAATAGGGTTCTTCCTCGTCTCCAACAGCCTTTCCTTTGCCCTGAGGTGGCATGGTAGTTGATAACGAGCGAGCTCCGGCTCCTCCTTTTGAAACAGCTTGTGGCCTTTCGTCAAAGAATCCCGAATCAAGCTCAAGCTTGTTATCTTCATTATTACCGGAATCAGTACCATACAGTTTATCCTTCAACTTCTTGACATCATTCTGCAATGCCTGAAGTCGATCTTCTTTCGCCGCCCTAGCTTTGCTCCTCTTCTTGAGATATCGCATTGTATCTTCGACTCTGCGTTCGGAATTCGTCTTATATGAAGTTTCGTTTTGACTAGTCGCTTCTCGTTGAGCTCCACCACTGCTAAAATTATCACTGACACTCATGACTTCTTGCTCATCAGCTAGACTTTGTTGTCGTCGTTGTTGCTTTCTCCTTTTCTCTGCAAGTTGCTCAAATTGTTTCATGCGCATCCGCTCCTTCCGATCAGTAGCAGATTCTTCCCTGTTTTCTGTCTGTAGCAAATCTAATCGTATTGGTTCTTCGTCCTCGATGGAATATGCTGATTTTTTCTTAAGATACTCTGATTTCAATCCATCTAATCGTCTTGCTTCCTTATTCCTCGACCCTTCATCCATTGCTTCAATATCTAGACTTTCATATCTCTTTGATAAGTCATCTGACTGTCCGTCTTGAGAATACAGATAATCACTACCATCTCTGATCTTCTTCCTCCTCTTTGCTCGTGATCGAAACGTTTCTTTGATCTCTTCTAGTCGTCTCTCTTGCTTGTCTTTTGTGTTTTTATCTAAGGCATCTAAATCTTGTAGCTGGGAATATCTAGCAGCTAAATCATCCAAAACAAAGTCTGGAGGTTCATCCATAGATGCAGCAATTGATGGAGATGTACTCCTAGAACGACTGCTAGTATCACTATACCGATCGCTAGAACGACTGCCAGTATCATTATACCCATCACTCGAACGATCACTCTTCTCGAAGAAGTCTGACACCGATCCTCGGCTAGCCAAGAATTTACGCTTCAGCTCATCCAATCTCCGTTTCTCCTTATCTGCTGTACCATGATCATCAACAGGCAAACGTTCAAGTGTTTGATACATTACCTCAAAGTCTGATAAAGGGTCTGCTTCTTCTTCAGTCAATAACAACCCTTTCTCTTCCTTTTCATCTGCATTCATCTTCTCTTTCAGTGCCTTCTCCAGAGCTAGTCGAGCTACTCGTCTTTCCTCCACCATCTTATTCTGTTCTTCTAACCATGATGATATTGATTCATCAAGCTCATATGGTTTTTGTTTTTGTTTCTTCTCATTACCACTACTATTACCCTCCTGTTGTTGTTCATCCAACTTATCCTTATATCTAACAAAGTTATTACTAGGACTCGTTCCCATACCGACCATACTTTTCATAATACCAATCTTCTTCATTAATACCCTTCGATGTCCCTTTTTCATAAAGTATAAATCCTCAACTCGGCCTGATTGGCCAGAATTGATTGCATTCAATTGTTCGACTGTTCTGAAACCATCATTGTATAAGTATAATGTGTATGATTGTATATCTTGTGTTGGAAGTGTAGGTATGTGAGTTTGAAGCCATGATTGTATTAGTTGTTCTTCATTTGTCAGTGGAATTGGAGGTGCTGTATTGTTCTCTTCACTGCTAGCTGTTGATGTGTTGGTATCGGCGTCATCATCATCATCAATTTCAATGGGTGTTGCAAATAATATGTTTCCTACTATTCGCCGTGTGGCGGTCGTCTCTCTTGCAATACATTGTGATCCAACAAAGGCGTAAACGGTATGAAGGCAACAATATACTACTACAATCAATAACTTTATTGACATCATAACGTATTTTTGAAATGTTGGGTAAAGTGAAGTTTAGTTGGGGTATCTTTTAGGGATAAATTACGGATTGTTGAATGATATTTGAATATAGATATTAGCGTATATTTCCTGACGCAGTATACTATGCATGGAGTAGGGAGAGAGGACTGGTAGTACCCTTATTGCTTTGTCTCTCATGATATGGAGTAGTTTAGTAGTAAGGTAGGTACTGTCTACTTGTGTTACACTCGCTTCAAGATGGGATCGACCTTTTTCTCTCTCCTCTCAACGCTCAATCACATGATGTCAACTTGATTCGAGGATGATACTCACTTGACCGTAGATTATTATTGAGTATTAGGCAGATAGGATTGTATATCGGTAATATATTAAATCCTTAAGGCACGACCCTTTGTTCTATTGCAAATGGTATCCAAGAAGAGATTATCGTCAAGCTCCTTGATCCTCTTATCGATACTTTACATATTAATATTCTTCAAAACGTTGCATATTCATCATCACTCCAATATTAGACCATTCTTACAATTTGGTCCTAGTCGAATCAATAATAGTAATGATTATACAAAGAAGAGGAGAAGAGGAACTGAGCATACACATGATGTGTCGGCAGACATATCAGCTAAACAAAAACATACACAAGATACATCGGAAGATGATAGTATCACTGACGGGAAGACAATCACTGCAATTCTTCGGGGTGATGTTGATTTCAATCAGTCTTTCAATACGACATCAGAAATACAGCATAGGTTACCATTTCAACCAGGACAAATCAATCTTACTCAAGCAGATGTACTTCGCCATTGCTATGCTAATCCAGATATTTATGCAAGGCATTTTCCCAGCAGTGATCGTCAGGTGACAAGCATATCAGATAAATACAAAATAGTCTATCTTCTTCTTCCAAAGGATGGAAGTAGCACTGGCCGTTGGATTATGGAGCATGCACTCGATGGTCATAATGCTCCTTTACATCCAACTGGTAATGATTTGCATAAAAGATATGGTGATTATACAGTATTGACATTTGTCAGAGAACCACTCCAGCGCTTCTATTCACAATATGATGAAGCTTTCATTAGATACGCTCCATGGGTAAAAGGAAGGGAATACTTTAAGCATCCATATGCATTTATATATGAAAACATGACGAGCCAGATTGATTTTCAGAATGCATTTTGCCCACCTGAACTGATACCATCACATATAAGAGAGAAGAATGTCCAAGGGATCAATCACTGGTGTACAGTCAAACAACAAACAAGAGAGAATGGTACTCTTGCAATGAGATTTGAACAATTTGTGGAGAGATACGACGGTTTGAATCCATATGATATCCACTTACATTTACAAGTACCACACATCAGCAACAAGTATACCGGAAGACCAAGAAGAATAGATGAAATATATAGCACAGATGCAAATAACACAATCAAGAATTGGGAATCGATAGTGACCTGGTATGGCAAATTTCTACCTGAAGACGGCGTCTACAATGCAAGGTCAAAGCCTCGAAGATTCAAGACATCTTTAGTTTCAACAAGGACAAAGCAAAAGATATGTAAAATATCCGCTATTGATTACTGCTGTCTGAATATAGAGTTGCCAACCGAGTGCAAAGATATTGGAATACATTGCTCACTTGAACTTGACCAAAACAAAGATGGAGATTTACAGATACAACCATGGCAACATCCACACGAAATCGATTGACGAGTGGATCAGTATATACGGTATGATACTTTACTATGTTTATGTTACTCAATCAACAGCAAAGAGAGACTCCTCATCGATTGATTTGAGACTCCACATGATTGATTGATATGATCCGATTGATATGATTCATTACTCCAAGCCAAAACAAACCGACAAACTCTTACTCAAAGTGCTGACGAACAGCTTCCTTGTTATCCTCCGATAGACTGTTGAAGTATGGAAGACTTGCGAAATCATTGTTGTAGGTCCTCAAAGCATTACTGCACTGACCGCTAGATGCACAAGTTAGGTGATGCCAGAACCTGGAAGATGCGCGTTTGATGGTTTATAAGAAGAATGGAGGTGATAGTAACTGGTGTTAGTGTATATAGCTTGCAAAGACAATCGAACAAAGACAAAGCAAGTTCAAATCACTGAGAACAAACGCGGACTTTCCAGCCACCGTGAAACGCCCCTTGACTTGAAGACCCGAACCTTAACGTTCCCTTCTCAATCTTCTCCTTGCATCTGTAAAAGTAAAAGTAAGAGGACATAAATGAGTTAGATATAACGTACTGTATTGTCCTCCTCCACAAACACATACCTCTTGCAGGTACTACGACCAGTGGAAGCAGTTTCTACCACATATCGGAGCCCGTTATCCTCATACGGAATATCAGATGCTTTGAGCTTCTTAGCTTTTGTAGACATGATGACTGATTGGAGGGTGTAAAGAAAACAAGAAGTGAGAAGTATGGTGGCACGTATAACTTCCTGGTTGCCATCCCTTGACCGTTTCTTTATTGAATGATTTACACGATACTCATCGTCATTGCAAAATGAACTCGATCATGTCTTTCTCAGGCGTACATGGGCGGTCAACTCATATCCCTGATAATGCAAAATATAATGTCATAATTGGAATCCATTAGCCGAGTTGTCAATGGTTTTGTTAGGTGGAGATGGGTGTTTACTCTTCTTTAGCCAGCGACGGTGGTTCATGAATTCGAAAAAGTCAAATCAATATCTTTAGCCAGCGACCGTTCTTTAAACCACCACCGAACATGAAGGAACATAATAAACATCATATTATTATAGTAATACCTACCTTGGTATATCCTTTAACAAACGTTCTATCGATGGTGAATGAAGAATTGATTGCAATATTAATGAAGTGAATAAGTCAAAACTAAACAAAAAAAATGATATTTTTGAGTATCCTTTTCTCCCGTCCGCCCCGCCCGGCCACTCGAAAGCTTTTGATGATGAAGTGATTATGTGTTGCCTCTCTTAATAGTACACCACAACTTCTCTCTCATCTTAAAATGGTTCTACTATCATAAGCGAGTGCCCAATGGTATTGTTATACTCCTTTTGATTATTTCCTTTTTGTTTAGTTTTATTGTTCTTTTTCTAGTAAATCAAATAAACACAACCTTGTATAATACAACACAAAGGTCCATAATATATAAAACCTTACTTCTTTCGTATGCCTCTATGTTCTGTAGTTTTCTTTCTCTCCCCTCTCCCTCCTAAGCAGCAATAGAAGGAGTAGGGACTGAGCTTTGAATCAATTCCTGATATGCTTTCTCCAACACAAAAGCGACATCTGCAAAGCTCACAACCAATACATTCTTTCCATCTCGTGATGTTAGGACAATCTTCTCTTCATCGGCAGCATCTAGTTTGTTAAGAGACGAAACTACATGCCCCAAGTCCATAACAGGCCTACCACCTTCATCAGCTTGGTGGAAGACTAATATGAAGCGTATTACAGAATATCATATAAGCAAGGTATCTCGCAAGTCAAACACAAAGGATGTATACTGACACTCACCAAAATCACGAAAGAGCTTGAGAACGTAACAATCTCCCGACTCACTCCAATTCCTATCAAATCCCATCTCAGGCCTCTCATTGACAAATGCCAATTTAAGTAACAACTTCAATGCCCTCCCCGACTCGTATATTCCCATCAATGTATTGTGCATATCATCCATGCATCCATGTGTCGCATCCAACTCATCAAAAGCCCTCATGGTCATGCTAGTTGCAACTCCGTGTATATTATTTGGAGGTTGGTTAGGGTTTAGTAATGAGTGCACCAATACATACATCTCCCGACTGTAGTTCTGCTGGACAAAGTTCATATAGTCCAAGACCATCTGTCCTCGCTGCTGCTGTTCTTGCATGGATATATTACGTCGATCGAAGATATCATTAACAGTAACCTCGGTACCAGTACACATTGACAGTAATAGGCACCCCAAGGCACGCATATCTGACTGTTTCAACTCTTCAGTACTCCTCCGAGCTTCAAACTCCAATGTATCAATAATACCAACACAGTTGATTCTCAAACGGAGCTTTGGTAAGCCATACGCTCCTGAGACAGTAGCCGATGAAGGAGTTTCCTGTGTGCATAAGATGTGATTTAACTGCAATGTTCTCACGGCCAAGTTGCTTCCGTGCACGGCACGAATAGCTGATACTAATTGTACTAAACAACTCCAAATTAATGACTCCGGTAGCGGTACATTGCCACCTTGTCCCCCCTGCTGAGGTGAATTACTAAAGAATCGTTCCCTCAATGTTACTGCACCGGGGTAATAATGATGTACAAAGAATACAGCCCGATTACTCAAGAAGCACTTATACCATTTGACAATACCCGGGTGATCAAATCCCGTATCATTCATTAACCATTTATGCATAACAGTTTGTGCAATCTTATGTGAAACACACCGAACAGAATCTAATCGTCTTAAACAATATAAATTACCATCAGTTGTAGATGTTACACGGAATAATGATGTTGGATAACCAAATGATGATCGTTGCTGTGTCGTCATACTACTAGTACCATCAGTATCATTATCTAAACAATATGCACGACAAAATGTAGGTGGTACTGCATTATGCCGTGGATCATTTGGCTCCATCTCACGTGATGATTCATATGTCATTTCACGATAATGATGATATTCCTCGGCTGGTAATGATAGTGCACTACTTAATGTTGTTGCATGATGTTGTAATCCATCTTGTTGGCTACTCTTTCTATTCTTTTGATATGCAGGAATGGTAGTATTAATATTTTGGTTAATATCAGTTGAGGATTGATGATGAGGATGTTGACGAGATGATTCCCAAGAGGATGTTGACGGTACACCGCCGCCGGCTCCGCCACCACCAAAGTAATGTGTACCATTAACATCTACTGCTGATGCTTGAGGTTGCGCACCTGTTGCTGTTAGTATATTGCAATAGTAGAGAAGTAGTTTTACATAAGAGAAACAATCATGGTAAAACATGACATATCATGTGTGCAACTAGTGCAGTGTACATAATATCACATCAACCAAGCCTTACCTCCCCATGATGACTGACTAGAAACTCCTCCAACTGCTGCGGCACCAGTCTTACTAAAAGCACTAGTACTACTACCGCCAGAACCTATTCCACTAAGATTCGGAGCAGAAGTTGTGGACGATAAGGATTTTTTTGGTGTGGGTGCTAATCCCAAGCCAGGTCTCCATTCCTTTGCTGCCAATGAAAGTTGAGGTACTTGATCTGTTATTTCGTCCATATTAAAAGACAAGTAGTGCTGTTTAATCTAGTGCTATTGCCGCCGCATATTTGACGGAACTTATTGCTCGACTTGTGGTGGGGGGAGGAAGGATGAAACGTTATACTTTATTCGTATGGCGATAGATTGGCGATTGATACCCTGTAGCACAAATGAAAAAGATGCAACTGAATCATTGCTTCAACTTGCATAGCATTGATAATTGGACAGCGTAATATATCAACATAACTGATACTAAGAGTATGAGGGTATTCATCAGTCTAGTATGTCTATCTGGGCTGGCGTCGGGCTTGGTACCTTCGTTGCCCATGCAACAACGAAGAGTATCTTCTTCGAGGATACACAGTCCTCTTTCTACGAATGATAATGTTGTAGAATATTACAGTGATAACAATACAAATCAGCCAATGGGAGTACGAAGACGAATGTCAAATAAACTATCACACATGATGGGAAGAAACAAAAGCAACATGGACAGATCTTCGTCTCTATTTCCCAAGCGGAGTACTTCATCGTCATTGCAAAGAAATACAACATTACCAGCTGCATTATCATTCATGTTTCTATTGCTACAAAGAATAACCAAACCAAATCTTGCAATGGCAACAGCATCTACATCGTCAACTACAATGACAACATTTATATCAGCACCCCCAGCAATGGCAATCGGTACACAACGCATCCTAACATTTTTCAAACACATTTTATATACAACACTAACATCGATACGTAATATAAAGTTGAATAAACAGGGTATTAAAACAGTATTATCTATCGGGTTCTCAATTTGGACAATTATGAATATCATTACTAGTATACAGGCATCTCGTAGACAGAAGGATGATGCTACATCTGAATGGTGAGTCTTGGGGATACCGTATCTTTATTGCTTGTGCACATCATATGTCTCTTTTTTCTAACCTATACATATTGTTTTCTCTACTTACAGGGGAAGATATGCAGATCAACCATCTGCACGAGGAATGGCACTGACTGTACTAATGATGAGATTAGTTCCCTACACTGTATTACCTGTACTAATGGAAAAGATATTAGGCAAGAATAAAGATACTATCAATAACAAAGAAGAATATGAAGCTACCAAAGCACATGAGCTACGTAAGAAGGGTGGACAGATGTTCGCTGACGGTCTACTCCGCTTGGGACCACTATACATTAAGATTGGACAAATATTATCATGTCGTGAAAATCTCTTCTCAGATGAATGGATTGTAGCAATGGAAAAGCTACAAGATAAAGTACCTGCAAAGAGTGGGAAGGAAGCTTGGGAATTATTATATGATGCATGCCCAGGTGGAAAGTCGGGCTTTCACAAGACATTTACAGATTTTGATGATGTTCCATTGGCAGCGGCCAGTTTGGGACAGGTACACAGGGCTCGATTGAGAGGATCAGGTGAACGAGTTGCAATCAAGATCCAACGAAGTCGACTTCGTGATATATATGATAAAGACTTGGCATTAATGAAGAAGATTGCTAGTGTAGCTGATAAGTTGGGAAAGTCGGGACAGGTTGGCGGTATTGAACAATCTTGGGAGGGTATCTTTAATGATGCTGAAGAGATATTGTATCGTGAAATTGATTACAATGCGGAGGCCGAGAACGCGAAACGATTTGCAACTGACTTTGGTATCGGGTTGGGTGGCGAGCCTATTGAAAGCACTGCAAAGGATGTAGATGGAAAGATACTGCCAAGTGCTGCTGAATGGTTGCGAACTCCATATACTTTCCGCGGCTTGAGTTCAGAAAAGTTCTTAGTCATGGAATACGTACCCAGTATAAAGGTGAACGATTATGCCAAGTTGACTGAAGCGGGTGTTACTATTGAGGATCGAGAGTACTTGGCAGAGTCGTTGGCACACTCTTATCTACGTCAGTTTTGTACCAACAACTTCTTCTCAACCGATCCACATCCTGGCAATCTCGGCGTGGAAGTTTTTGAAGATCGAGCCCCTCGTATGGTATTCTATGACTTTGGTCAAGCATGTTCCCTATCAGATGATCAAGCAGGTGGTATCCTTGAAGTTATTGAAAGTATCATCGACTCGGATGCCAAGAAGTCGGTAGCTGCCTTCTCTCGAATGGGAGTATTAAAGGATACAGCCAACCTAGAAATGGTTGAGGCAAAGTGTCAACAAAATTATGACACCGGCAAGTTGCTTGTAAAGAAGAGAAAGAAACGAAAGAGCTCAAGATATACCAAAAATGTACAGCAAAGATCTCATTTAGATGAATTGGAAGAAAGAATAGAAGCACGTGGTAGAGAGGAAGACAAGCCAGCAAATGCAACAACCACAACTGAAGTGGATGTAAAGGATGTCGAGGTTTTAGAATCATTTACACTTAAATCCGAGTATGCATTTGTTGCAAGAGCATTATCTCAAATGGATGGAGTTGGCAAAGGTCTTGATCCAGAATTTGACTTTATTAGTGCATCGGCTCCATATATTGTCGAAATCAAGGGGGTTGAGAAGTACTTGATGGATGAGGCCAAGAAGAGATTAAAATTTGTATATGATAAAGATGATGGCATCTTGGCCAAGGAACTTAGATTCTTCAAGTCATTAGGATTTAATCCGGACGTAACTCAAGTTGATAAGAATGAGAAGAAGAGGGACGAAGAAAAGATAGTGTCATGAGTCAAAGTGTTATATGTGTAGTGTCTTTATAAAGATATGTTTATATGTCGTTATATATCCCTTAGTGCAGTAATTACATGTTGTATATTAGATGTGGTATACTATTGATATCCTCCGGTGGCTCCGCCAGAGGTTATGATATTCTCCGCTCCGCTCTTGAGTAATGTATTCTCCGCTGCGAATATTGCTTAAATTGATACTCCTCCGATACCCGTATATGTTTTGTCATCTGCTAAGAAGTATTCCCTATGATGCAAAGCAGGACTTAAGAATTTTTTTTTAGTCGATTTTCGCTAACAACAAAAATGAAGACCAAGGCCGCAGTGTTGGTATTATATATCAAACAAACATCGGTACCATGATGAAAGAGAACGTTCATAAAAGCGAGGAGGAGTTGGTGCTGTATATCAAACAGGTGAGCTATTTTTTCTGGAGCACGTCTGCAGTCGATATATAGTTTTATTTCTTTATCGTACACTCAGTATATTATTTCTATTATGTTGTATCCCTCACCTTGTTATCTTATCCCATTCTATCAAGCTTGAGATCTCATTAGCAAAGAAAGATCAACTAATAGCTGAGAAGGATAAGCGTATCAATGAACTGGAAGAGGAGGCTATTCATCCCGTATTCCGATCAACCCTAAAACATACATCATCGACACCGAGTTCAAGTATTAGCAAGCTGAGCAGCCATAGCAGTGGTAAATTGAGCAACCGGAGCAGCAGTAGTAAACAATCAATTACATCACCACACCCTATCTCCGATGAGTCGGGAGAAAGTGAACAGACTTTAAGTCACAGTATGAGCCTAAGCAACTCTCTTGGCCTCAGCCTTATTTCCAAGGTCAACAGTTCTGATACAGCAGAGATTGTAGACAATGGGCGGTGGAATATTCCTTGGGATGAACATTCAGTAGATGAAGAACAGGCTGGAAATAGAAGGGTCAGTAATGGTAATGCCTTGAGGGATATTGAATTTGTATCTATTGAAAATGAGTGTAAGGTCAGACGTGACGGTGTTGGAACTACTGTATTGGCAAGGCCCATTCCTCGAAGACAAACTCTTGGAGCATCTCCCACCTTGAGAAGCAAGGGAGAAAAGAATAAGGAGAATATTCATAAGAGGCGAGAGTCGACAAGTAGTATCAGAAGTCTCAGGGAAATTAGGTGTTAAGGTTCCAGCACAAGTGTGCATGACCGATGGGTAGAGGACAAATGAAGTGTGGATGAATTGTTTTGTTTTGTAGATAAATAGTCAGCCCGAGTATAGATTAGAGTTAAAGATAGAATCATCCTCATGCACTGATATCCAATCTTGTCTCCTCTCTCTCTTTCCTTTCATCTTTTCTTGATGATTGCCATTCTTGTAATATAGTCTTTGTTGAATTGTCATCTTGACCACCGCCACCATTCATTATCACAGTGCCAACAACATTCTTCTTTCGTTCTGCTTGTTCTTCATCCCAAAGCATCTTCTCATAGCTTTCTTCAGGAGATCGATATAGTACCTCTTCACTAAGATGTGTCGTTGCAGCATTCATGATTAATTCTGATATAGGAGGTTGATCAGCTTGGGTTGCATTAGGATTCTGTTTCCTTTCTCTCTCTAACTTCTTGGGTATTCCTGCATATTCATCTAGTAAAATCCTATACCTCTTGGCATTCGGCTCGCCTGCAAACAAGTGTGATATTGCCTTGGTCATGAATCTTCTTATTCTTGTTGGATCATATGTCTCTTCTTCATAGTCGGCATGCTTTCCATATGCCTCTAGAACCTCAAGTCTATTCTTTGGTTTACTGGTAGATGCTGTACTTCCATAAAGAACTTCATCTGCCATTGCAAAACTCCACGGATTCGCTGCATATCCTCTCCCAACCATGACGCCATCCAATGAGTTACATTCGTCTAATTCCCTCTTTACAGCTGTTAGTGTATCTACACCTCCGTTGAGAGAGATATTCAGTTCGGGATACTCGTCTGCAAGTCTTCGGACTTGGTTATATCGCAATGGTGGAACTTTTCTATTATCAGCTGGACTATAGTTCTTGCCAAGCACTGCTATCCGAGCATGTATCTGAAAATCAGTAACCACACCATCACTTGCAACTACTTCCACAAATCTTTTCAAGTTTTGATATTCGTCATCTTCACTTCGTGATAGATATTCTTTTTGGTTAAATGTATATCCCTCATCTGTCCCTATTCTACATTTGACAGTGATTGGCATAGTACAATCAGCTCCATTATACATTGATGTTGTTAGTTGCCGAACAAGGTCAGGTTCTTGCATTAGAGCTGCACCAAAGCAACCTTTTCCGGCAACCTTTGGCGATGGACAACCACAGTTGAGATTGATGGCTGAGTAATCACAGTATATTGGTGTTTGTTTATTATCATTCTGTTGCTGTAATTGCTTTTGTTGCATTTGATTGAATTCATATACAGTTTGTGCAGCAAGATATAGCTGATCTGGATCTGATCCTCCTAGTTGTAGTACTGATGCTCCCTCGGGATTATGCCCTTGTCCAAGGAATCGTAATATGTATGATGGATCAAAGTTTGTATCCACTAAACTTTCACTATCAGAAGAAGTAAGAGCATTATCTCTCTCGTGCGCAATGGCATTAGCTGCTACCATTTCAGTATATAATAGTGTCTTTGGAGATAGCAACCGTACTAAATGTCGGAAATGTCTATCTGTATACTCCATCATAGGTGCCAATGATAGTTTAGAGTTGGCACGAAGAATATCAGTACGCTGCTGCAATATCAATTCTTCATTATTGTCTGTTGTTGAAAATAAACCATATGATGTGCTCTTGTATCTAAATGGATATAATGTAAATGCTAAACTTCTAGGCAGTGCCAATAGCGTAGATGATAACGATATCATACTGATACAATAGATGATTATCTGATGATGTTTTTGTTGAAATTTTGTATTGGTCATTATTTTTTATACATTGAAATGTGTATAGTATATCAACGATATCAATCTACCCCGAACTCTTACCAAATATGAAAGGGAAGTTCCTAACACCAACTATTATTGAGCTTAGTATATGTAGCCGATAATCCACTATAGAGAGTAAAGACAACCATTCAAACAAACCAGTAGCACCATATGTGGATGACCGCCGCCGGCAGTAGTAGTATATATGATAATATATATGTACTTTTGCTAAGGCCACTCAGCATTACCAAAGGCAATGCATGAGTGGCTTGAGTTTGACTTTAGTGGAAGGAGTGGACTTGAGTGGATGATTTCCACTTATCTTATGAACTTGAGTGGAAAAGTTTGAGTCATACTTGAGTGGAAAATACTAACATCCTCTAACATTTTGCGGGTCATTTGATTGTTTTCACTGTTTACCTGAAACGCAAAATCGATACTCAGACCCCGAGATTTGCTAGATAGATTTTTACTCCCAGGCGCAATGGGTCCCTCCCCATAAGCGCAAATGTTTAAGGCTGCCTAAGCATACAATTCCGGGGGGTGATTGGCAATCTAACAAGTCGTCAGAAAAAAACATTGTCCCAATTAATACAAAAAGACTCCCAATTATATGCGAAAGACTCCCAATATGAATACTTATCTAATATAAAAGTATCTCTTTATCGTACTTTTTGCAGTATCCTGCAAAAAACAGTTTAAAGTTCAAAAAAGTAGATAATTAGCCTAGATAAAGGTGAGCTAGACCCCTAAAACCTATACTTTTCTGAAAGCTGAGGTCATTAGCTTCATTTTGCTATACGATTATGTATACTTTACTCTAAGTTAGCACACCATAAATGAGGTCTGAATATCGACTAATTTTCACTTCATCATACCTCATTGCAAAAAACGACGGCCTTCGCACTTTTTGGCTCATACATACTAGGCTACGTGCAATTTCTACGTGGCCTTCGCAATAGTGGCCAATAATACACTACTACAATGATAAATCTACCCTCCTACGGCAGCGGCAAGGGCGTGACCTCCTAGGCCAATAGCCACATTAAACGATAGACCAATACCTATGGATCAATTACCGCAGGCCAATACTGGCCACAATACTCGGCAAGCATCAAGAAACAACATTGCAAATGCAACACCTATGAGAGTGGTGCATACCGAACAACCAAGTAGTGCTGTATCATCATTGACTAGTCATACCACCGCATCTGCCTCTAGCCGTGATCCACCCGCACCTGCCCCTACCATTAATAATAATAAACGTTCTACCGCACCACCAACGCTAGAGGATACGCCATCACCGAAGAAAAATCGTCCTGACTTCTCTAAACCATTAAGTGATGATAAGGAATATTTATCAGGTGACGATGAAGAAGGGTGGGGCAAGGAAGAGGATCAAATGTTAGAATTAATACGTCATCAGCATCAACAAGAAGAATTAAATGCCGATGAAATGGAGGACGTACCTGCCGTAGAGGTTGCAGAATGGGAACATATAGCAGAAGGTAATTTCACCAATGGTAATCCCGATGAACAGCCAGAAGCACCAGTAGAGTATGAAACTATTGAGGTATCAGAGGAACTCAAAGGAGATGATTTAAAAGCAATTGCAAAAGCAATTGGAGTTGGTGTATCGGGTAAAAAGTATGATGTATATCGTAGAATTCGATTGAGTGGTAAACCTCAGATTAGTAGATTGAATCCGGATGATCCAAATAAAGTGTTGTACACGCGAGTTAAGGAGGTGCCGAAAGAGGACGTGGGTAAGTGGTTGCTTCTAAATCCGATTAGTATTAATCAAGATCAGTTCCCGGGTATTGATTTAAAGACGGGGGCGGAGGGTGGTTACTTTGGTCCTACAAATAAGGATAATATCGAGGGTGCAGAGAAGCATAACTTTTTGATGGGTGGGGATAGGATTAAACGACCAACCTTTACTCGCAAGGCACGCCGTAAGGCACCTCCACCACCACCATCTACTGCATCATCAACAAGTAATACCACGGGTCAGCCATCTAATCCATCAACAAATAATACACCATCTCCATCTGAAAGCGGAGGTGTGTCAGACGCTGCGCGGGATCTTCTCCCCGATGATTTACGAAAGGCAAGGCCAATTCATTTCTTCAATACACAAATAACTCCTAAGTTTGTTAAAGAGGTGATGGTAGATTGCACTAATGCACGCGCGGGATCAGAGGGAGCATCCACGGGGGGCACAATATATACAGACTATGTGCCATTCGATGTACCCGAGATGTATCGTTGTATGGGTCTCTTATTTGCCAATGGTCTATCCCCGAAGCCATCTATTGAGCTATGGTTCGAATCAAGTATCGAGAGTCGTCTATTTGGGAATGATTACATTAGTTCAGCACTTGATAAACTTTTATCTAATGGGAAGACAATAAGTGGTAAGTGTGGCAAGTGGTTTGAATGTTGTGCATATGATATGTTGCACATATGATATGCCTGCGGTATTTTGTATTATTTAATACTCACTAACATGTGTATCTCTTTATATCATTGTTTTAGGTCTTCGCCGTTGGAAACACTTACATAGATTCTTTTGTATGTATGACTTTCGTAAAGACCCCAAAGCAGAGTCGAAGAAGAATCCCCTATTCAAGATTCAACTTCTTCTTGACGAGTTGAACCATCAAGCAAAGAAGATGTGGGTAACAGGGAAATGGGTTGCCATTGATGAGCAGACTCTTGGTTTCAAGGGCAAGAGTGGGATGAAACTACGCATCTCGTACAAGAATGAAGGAGATGGGTTCCAATGTGATGCCGTCTGTGATAGAGGATATACATACTCTTTTTACTTCCGGCATGGGGATGCACCTACCCTACCCGCAGAGTTTGACGAATTTGAACTCTCACCCACTGCTCGTCGTGTTGTTTGGCTTGCACTACGATTACCAAATGATTGGACACATATATTTATGGACAATCTATTCAACTCGAGGAAGTTGTTTAGTGCACTTTACAGAGCCAAGTCTCTTGCTTCTGGAGTTACTCGTCGTAGTGGCCGTGGCCTACCTCCATCTATCATACAGCTGGAGGAGAAGAATGTTAAGAAGGCTGCCGCTCTTAGTGGAACTACCAAATCAGCAAGGCTAATTGATGATCCCAAATGTCCCGATCTTCTTGCGGTGTCAGTTTATGACACCAAGCCTGTTCATATGCTATCAACATCTGAGGAGTCAATAGAATGGATTACGAAGAGAAGGAAGATATGGGATTCTGTTCACGAAGATATAAAGATTATAGGTTTTATGAGGCTGGGTTGGATTGATAACTACAACAACAAAATGAATAGCACAGATATCTCCGATCAGCTTCGTAATGTTTATCGTCCTGATCACTGGATGCGGAACCGCAAGTGGTGGTGGGCATTCTTCATTTGGGCAATTGGAGTTGCCGGTGTGAATGCATGGAAGATGTATGAGACCATGTATGATGAGGAGGCAAAGAAGAAGAGGGGAGGCATGCCTCCAAAGTGGAGCCACCGAGACTTTATGGTAGAACTTGTCTTTGATATGATGTATCCCGAGCAGACGAAAGCTCATGTTGAGATGATGACAAGTATGGTAAAAGATACGTCATTTCATTCTTCTGTACGCTCTGTCAGGTCCTTCTCTTCTTTTAGTGGCACTGGCAGAGAAGAAGAAGATGAAGACGCGTTTGATTTTACATGTGAGAGTGGTATTGCTGACTATTTAAAAAGGGTAAAGCAGACGACGGTTAATGAATCTCGGTTGAGGACAAACTTCTTTCCTCGTCGGTTGGATGGCCGTAGACATGGTACTGTTCCTTGCCCTGGGAACGTAGCTCATTGTCAGTACTGCTACTACCAATGGTCTAATGTCTTCGATGATCAACAGAAGGAGGTAAGTACATGGATGAAGCAGAATAGGAAACAAATCCGGAGATGCTTGGTATGCAATGTGAATCTTTGTTATATATGTGAACACGAGTTCCACGGAATTAGTATGCAGGACAATGCAACATTAACTGGTAAGAAGTAATATAGACCGTAGTTAATATTGTTACTTGTTTTGGTAATAGTAGATGATTAGATATCGTACAATAAGATCTATCATCATTTCAAGACTTTTTCTGAAAATGAGAATTTGCGTTGGACGCGTGTCTATTAACGTGCATATGTTAGTACGGTATCCTAAACTCAACGTAAATACTTTTTGCAGGATACTGCAAAAATTAGATACCGGTAAAGAGATAATATTATCAAGGCATTGCATACTTATCGATAGACGGTAATATATACTGCCATGTTGAATGCTATATAACTTTGGTAAGTATCCAATCATCACTTCAAAAACACTCATCTCTCAATGTCTCAATCTGAAAAGTATAAGATATACTCATAATAACAAACATATGTAGATGAAAATGAAATTGTAGTCTTCAGTCGATGGATTTTAACTGAAAGTACTTCTGCACTAAGTTCATTTATGTAGTAGAGGAGTGATTAATATGAGGGAATATAATAAAATTCTGGGTGAAGATGCAAGCACTACGATATTCAATTTCAAGAAGTGGCTATCTCAAGTTTGTGGATGCGCTCGATCTAGTTTCTGACACAGGAATAGAAGAGGGTCAAGTAAATATATACACACACACATATAGACTACCCCAACCATGTGAACAATTGCATTCTCTCAGTATTGTGGTATCCTTTGTAAAGCAACTGATGCACATGAGGGAAATTTTCAAGTGAACTGGTAGATTCTGTGATT
>Ga0214479_100596_pt1 | contig 19996 bp, 22 predicted proteins | sample M1_20Mar14CPVII9_5_FD_165054 | JGI IMG/M metagenome (GOLD analysis project Ga0214479, IMG submission 165054) | Marine eukaryotic communities from Monterey Bay, California, United States - M1_20Mar14CPVII9sort6BwellE14 | ecosystem: Environmental > Aquatic > Marine > Unclassified | place: USA...
TTAACAGTGGCTGCACGGCTTATTGGATCATATAATGATCTTGTCAAAGATTTGATTGCCATGAGAGTGAGTGTGGATAATCATCCAATCGTGTACAAGATCCGGTCTGCATGTCAACAAGCACAAATATCTGACAGCCGTGTAAAAGTTGGTGGTGTGCATCACTGGCAGGCAGTGCTCAAGTATTGGTCCAAAGCCATTAAAGATGACTTTGTGGCAAGAAACCCTCCCCGTGCCTCTCCAACTGCATCAATCGCGCAACATCTTCTGTGCCACAGTCAACAGATCGATAACATGGCTGCCAGCAATAACAAGCTAGTGGAGAAGGTGGATGAATTTGAGAAGAATAATGAGAGTACCGTAGCAACATTGGTAGAAGCCAATAATCAACTGACCAAGCAAGTTGATGCGTTAACGAATGAGAAGGAACGGTTGGTGAAAGAGAATAAGAAGCTGGCAAGAAATAATGTCATATTGGCAATGCCATACTCATCCCCTGCTACTGCTGCCTCACGACCATCTTACTCGTCACCACCACCACCGAACAAGAAACAACGATCTGAAGAACCTCAAGTTGATAAACCACCACCTACTTCGGCATCATCAAATGTTCGACCTCCTGCTGCGGCAGTGGCTGCAGCCGCCGGAGAGACTATTGTAATGGTGGCATCATCAAGAGCAAAGCCACATCAGCGGTGGGTGCAGGTACAACTCTTGAAAAGAAAGCACTTTTTGATAATAATTACCATTTCAAGTGTGGATTCAATCGCAACTTTACAGATGGTAAAAAGAGTGAAGCGCCAAGGTATGTGCTAGCAATGAAGGTGGTTGCAATTGCAATCACCAACGATCAGTGGAAAGTTCTGTGTGATGGTGAGATTAATCATCCCCCGAGTAATTCATCGATGAGGAGGCTTACCTCAGCGGTATCCAAACAGACTATGGACTTGCTAACTGACCTCGAGATTCAGCACTGTAATAGGGAGAAAGCACCAACAAAGGCTAAACCAACTCTCCGTGCTATTGCTGATAGATTCAAAAAGGTATGGAATAATGTGAAAGCGTCAGGTAATAAGTCCGATGAGGATATGAAAGTATGGTTCAATGAAAAGCTCGGCATTTCTGAAGGTCAGCAGACTATGACATCGTATATGACCTCCAACAACACCACACCTGTTTAGATTATATGTTTTTGGAATAGAATACTAAGTTTAAATGGATATGAATGTTATTTTTGAACCCCCTTAGAGGAGCATATATCACTTGCTAAAGAAAGAAAGGGGAGAGGATACCTTCTTAAGGATACCTTAATCCCAATATTAGAGGTGGACTCCCAATTATTAACTCATTGTCGCCTGTCGCGAGTTGAAGGATACCATCACACCTCGCGAGATAGATTTGTTTTTTCGCGAGTTGGCTGAATTCTCACCTAACTTTACACTTTACTCCGCATTCTCTTCTTCATTACTAGAAGATTGACTTAGCTCATTCCACCATGAAGGAGGTACCCGTCCTCTTTGTTCAATGCCTTTTCTAATATCCATTGAGAGGTCCCTCCTATTTAAGTAACTTTTGCATGGCCACAGATATGGTTTGAGCAAATATAATTTTTCACACTTGTCACAAAATCTTTAGGCATGAAACCATCTTTGTCATCAAACACAAAGACTTGCCTCTCCATGCAAAACACAGAGCTTTTTGTTCTTATTAAAAGACAGTGGAAGAAGTGAAGTGCAGCTCCCCATAGCCATATGATATTTGAGTAAAGGTCCATAGTGAATCTTGATAAAACTCCTTTTAGAAATCTCTCCTCTGGTATAACACATCAAGATGATGAGACATTTCACCCATAGCATGTTCTTGATCAGTTGAATCGAAGATGTATATGAAAGCCATATTTGTCCCACTTAAAAAGAGATGCATTTGTAGTTGGGTAGCCGATAGCAATGCTTGCATTAAAAGATTCGCTTTCCACTCCTTGTTCTTGTACAAATCACCGGAGACCCACACTCTTTTGATTTCAATTTTATATAGTTTTTTAATTTCACCAAGGTCGAAGCATCACACTGTGGTGGCAAGAAATCTTTGTAGATTTGCTCTCTTCTCAAAGTATCATAATGTTTGGTTTGTACTACACCGAATTCACCCAATAAATCTCTCTTGCCACGATAGATGAGGTCATCTACTTCTTTTGGAAGAGGATATGGAGGAGGGAACTTGGTAGTAGAGATCAGTACAACCTGTTCACTTTATGAATATTACCCCATTGGTGTTTTGGTACATTTCCAATGAAATCAAAGATGTTAATGTCACTGGGATTGTCAGGATATAATCCCCCCAGCACTTTGGCGTTCACTTTTTTGTCTCTCCAGTATTGCTGACGGAAAGTAAATGAAGTAGCCTGGAGAATGATGCTTGCTGATCTCTTGCCAGACTTGAAATTTGGTTTGATTTGCCACTTGGGGGCCGTTAATTGAGTTATATCCATGACAGAAACCAGGCTTGTTGGCGTGTCAACATTTTGCTGTGTGAATTCTTTGTTGGCGCAAACCCTGATTAGAAATCTATCTATGTTCTGTCCGTCACCCGATTTCCGCCCAATATGTCACAACGACTCTGAATACCGTTTTCTTACTTTGGTTTCTTGTAGTTATTATAGTGGTTATAAGTTAAGAGTTTTGTAGGCATTTCGTCGGTTGGTTGGCGGAGTGCGTCGATGACATCACTCGCCAAATTTCGACCATAGTTCGAGTCCTTTTGGCATTTTTCTTTTTTTTCTCTAAGTTGGGATAGTGGAGGCAAGTTTAGGATACCGGAGGCAAGTATCCTCAGAAACCTACTTTATGTCATTAGGGTTAAGCAAATTTTATCAAAAGTATAAGCGAGTGGTTGGGTTCCGCTACGTCAAAAAGGGTGTTCCCCAACAGAACGGCGCTGGGGTCCCCTTTTGACGTGGCTGTAGGCCTCACCAGCGCGGTTCCCACATAGACCCACAACCCCGCTCCAATAGAAGTGCTTACCCCACTACGTACCAATAAGCATTGCAATTTCAGTAGCACTAAAAAATGAATGGTCGGGTGACGGACAGAACATAGATAGATTTCTAATCGGGGTTAATCTTCCATTGTTGTCATCTTGCCCATTTGTCATCTAGGATGGACTCACCATTTTCAAACCTCTGAATGACATCATACAATGCACTTGAACTTGATACATATTGTTCATCTGCAATACACTCATTCAAGGTTCTTCTGTCTGCTGTGCTCTTAAAAAAATTGAGCTGTAACAATGCAAGCAGCTTCTGACTTTCTGCACACATGTTTTGTACATATCAGCTGGTGGTGGAATGTATAAATCCCCAAACTCCCCATTGACTGTAATCACTCCCATTGCTATAAACTTAGATTTTCTCAGCTCCAATTCTCTTTCTTTTATTGTATCCTGTTCGGCTTTTTTTCTTTGGAGAGAGGTCTAAACATCTTCGCATCACTGACATGACTTTATCCCACCTCCTTCATTGGCTCCTGCATACTTGTTCATTGGAGCTGCCGAAGGATTGTCAGAGCTACAGTGTGGATTGTATCTTCTGGTTTTGCATACTTTAATAAATCATACTTGATGCATTCTTTTCAACTGATGCATCTGGACATATCTATCACTCCCAATAATGAATTTCTCATATTCAGTCATCCTTTTATCAAGCATTTTATGATACCGTCGAACATGTCTCGATCTCAGGAGTAATAACATTTCAAGTTTAACATAATCATAACCATCTTTCACAATGATTCTATTTGTACCACTCTTGTACAAATTAAGTCAAAGTAAATGATCTGACTCTGGCTCCTCATAATTTGTCATAGTGTCCTCATAAGAATCACTTGAATAGAAGTAATAAATTTTTCTTTGAAAATGGAAATATCCATCTTTCTTTAGTCTCTTCTCCACCTCTAGTAACTCACTAATCCACACCTTATGTTTGTATTTATCATTATGAAAACACTGAGAATATGAGGGTAGAATTTCTTGGTCACAAATACCCTTCAGTTTTTTAATCTGATCAGTAATGGGTTTGCAACATTCATCACCATCAGCCGCCAAATACATAAATCAGGACTATCCATGCGGAAATCTAGCAGGATAGAAGCTTGTTTTAAGTTTGAAAACATGGCGTATGGTTGATTTATATATCATAGGTTGCCAATGGGTGTGGTAGATATCCTATATCAGTTCGGCAAACCCCCTCCATAAATTTTGTTTGTTGTTTGAGTTTGATGGTGTTCTTTGGCAGAGTACCACCAAAAAGATATACCCATCTCGAAATCCAGACTACAATACACAACACCCAAACCCCTTATGAGTTTCCAACAATGTGAAAACTGATCTAGGAGAGTAATGAACAAATCATTATGTCGTCCATTTGTACTTATATGTTTTCTGCAGTGATATTTGTTATTAGTCGTTCAAGAGTGAGGATTTGAGTAGATAATTATTATGACGATTGGAATTCTGCTGCCACCATACTTATGACCTTGCGAAAGGACCAGTACTAGTACACCACCAACCAAATTTTTGCTGATGACTTTTCGGTGGGGAACTTGATGGCACATTGAATGTACACATATACTCTAACTAAAGATAAAGAGGTCACATCATCACGTACATTCTACAGTATTATAGCACTAGCAAAAGAAGATCAATCTGACATTGCAGCTGTTGCTAAGCGTCAGAAATGGATGAAAAATGGTAACAAGTGGGATGACACATACAAGGTAGAGACAACTCCCCCAAAATACAAAGTACATGGTTCTAGATTTGGAAAATCATGATTGGAAGTACAACAACCCACTTTTTGCTCATGGGCATATTGATGAGATTGCTTGGCAGCTTTTGACAAAAACATTTTCAGCACTGATCAGAAGGATTTATGGGACGCTGTTCCAAAGAGTGACACGACACGATGTTGGTCTGCTTGTTGAAATACCTACCTAATTATAATCTTCACAACAAAAGAGGAGTCTGAGCTCTGTACCCATGCTTGTTAAACATAAGCTTCAACAGCTACACAAGCTTGTATATCAGGATCAGGGTGTCACACGTGATTATGATTATGAACATTTTTCTGAAAAGGATGTTGGCATGACCTGGGAAATCTTTCAATATTACAATGCATGCTACTATTGATGAGCTCAAATGGGAAGAATCTAGCAAATTGAAATAAATACTCTAGTTTTATGTGACATAGACATCAATATTCTTTTCTAACCTGAATGTAGGGGAGGAATCTAGATCATCGTGAAAACTGCCTGCCGGCTCGGGCTTGACATTAGTAAATCACTCCCAACAACCAGGTATACCGACGTAATGTGTAATAATCAATATAAACCCGCTCCCAAAGAGCGAGCAAACACTGTTAATCTAACAACGATCTCAACCGAAACCTAGGCAAATATGATTCAATGTCAATGGACTCAGTTGAATATATCATCGGATTTATCAGCCTTCACAGTGCGGTCCAACTACGGTTGTATGCTATAACACACACTATAATACGCGAACGTGAGTTGATCTAATTACGTTTATCTTAATGATTATCTGTTGTTGAGCGGCATGACGCATGAGGGTGTACCGTCTCTTGAACTGCATGCATATCTCATATTATATACGGAGGGTACCCTAGATTCGGCTGCCTGTAATCTATTGGAGTCGGGACAATCCATTAAGTTAAACCTTTATTAGGGTTTTCTCTCTGTGTGTGTTTGCCTGACATATTACAACAAAGATGAAATGAAATTCAATATTATCCCGTTTTTATTTCGTGTTTATCCTGACTATGGTAAACCACTGCAGGCCTTTTCTACTTTTTCTGCGCAAGGGTATAATCGAACACACAACACATTATCCAGCTACTCCCCCGTTTTTCATTCTTTTTCTTTATGCTTATTTCTCAGCGGCGGCGTGTGCCTCCAACACTTGTAAAGCCTCTTGGATCTTGGCATTGAGTGCCTCGGGACTTTCAAGCAAATGCAACAACTCAGAGTTATCCATCTCCAACAGCATACCAGTAATCTTACCGGCCAGCTCAGGCTGAGTTTGGTGGATAAGTGGGTATAGACGTTCACCAATCATATTCTTTTGCACCTCGGGAGAGGCAGATGCAAGTGCCGCAGGTGTTAGCTGAGAAGGTGCATCAGCAATGGCAGGCCCACCTTGTTGAGGTGGTGGAGGTCCGCCTTGTTGAGGTCCCGGTCCTTGGGGTGGCATGGCATTGCGTGCTTGCTGTGGATATGTGATTGAACAGCAGAAGTAAGAGGTGTGACGATGACGATTATTATATAATGAAGATGCTCAGATGAGTAGAGATACTTACTTGTGAGAACTTAATAGGAGGTCCACGGCCTTGCGGACCTCCATATGGACCACGACCTCCCTGCATTGGGCCACGTCCTCCAGGACCCATCCTTCCGGCTGGTCCTCGTCCCTGGGGCCCTCTTCCGCCTCGTCCAGGCTGAGCAGGCATCATTCCGCCATATGGCATAGCCCCGGGATATCCTCGGCCGCCAATCATTTGAGGTGGCATAGATCCAGGATATCCTCGGCCGCCCATCATTTGAGGTACTCGTCCTGGCATTGTATACATAGGAACCGCACCATAACCTCCCATGGGACCGCCCATTGGTCCTCTCATCATACCCGGCTGTGAAGTATAGATGTTGAAAAGTGAAAAAGGATGATGATGTGAAATAAAAAGAATATATCCCTACTCAACTTACCTGTCCAGGTCCACCCGCCCCCCCCCCCTCGTCCTTGATTAGAATGCTGAGCCTCTAACTGTGCACGTCGTACATCCCTTCGTTGCGCTAGTGCAACATAGATTGGTTTGCCCAACATAATCTTTCCATTCATCTCATTCACAGCTCTAGTGCTATCTTCGGGCGTAGAGAAACAAACAAACCCAAAACCACGTGATAATTTTGTCTCAGGATCAACCATAACACGAGCACTAGTAATAGTTCCCATAGCCGCAAACTCAGCACGTAACATATCATCGTCAACAGAATCTTCCAAATTCTTTACGTACAAGTTAAGACCTTGAAATTTACCAATACGTTCATTCTTTTCACTTTCATACTTCTCACGTAGCTCGCGTTCACGTTCGGCCTTCTTCTGTGCACGACCGACGAAGAGCTGCTTGTCGATCGTTTCCCCATCTTCTGTGACGGTGAAAGTCTTTTCGTTCATTTCCTCCACAGCAGCGGCAGCAGCCTCATGTGAGGCGAAGTTGACAAAGCCAAATCCGAGTGATTCAGGACCTGTGGGTTCAGAAGGTCTTCCTACCTTGATAGTCTCTTCTCCTTCCTTGGCATTAGCTGGTTCATCATCTTTCTTACTTTCACTCTTCATGGGTTCTTCGGAAGCTGGTGGCTTTTAAGAATGGGGAGAAACAGAAGGATTAGAATACTTATTCCAATAAACTCACCCGAATCACACCACCACAGTACACATGTCACTCACATTATCCTCGCCATTTTCATCCGTACTCTCCTTTTTCTTCTCCACCTCATCATTTTCATCCAATTTGGGTGGTAATACCGGTTGATCCTTTGGTGGCAATACAGGCTTGCTCTCCAAAGACTTAGGCTTCCTTACCCTACGTCCTATACGAATTGAACAACTAACAATTTCACCAAATTTACTAAATTCCTTCTCCAATCGTTCTTCGTCCCATTCGTATGGAATGTTTTTAATAAAACAATTCGTGAAGGATTGTGTATCAGGTCGGCCATCACGACGCATAAATGTACCAACTTGTACTTCTTTACCATCAATCAACATACCGTCTAATTTTTCAATGGCAGATGCGGCAGCCTCATTAGTTTCATAGTGGACATACCCATATCCCTTACTTAATCCAGTAGCCTTGTCAGTAACAACCTTACAACTCAATATATTTCCAAATAATGAGAAGGTATCATATAATTGTTTATTGTCAATACCTTCGTGTAAATTCTTTACGAAGATATTACCAACACCCGATCTACGTACGGATGGATCACGTTGACTCCACATGATACGACATGGCTTGCCTTTAATATCTGTAAAGTTCATTGAATCTAATGCCCGTTCAGCATCAGCAACTTGATGATAATTGACATATGCATATCCTAATGACCGACGTGTAACTGCATCACGACATACACGGATAGAGGCAACGGGACCTACTGCATTGAAAATTTCGAATAATAATCCTTCGTTAACTTCAGGTAGAAGATCACCAATGTAAAGTGATGCATTTTGGAAAGATCCAGGTGCACCTCCTCCAGAAGGTGCTCCAGCAGTAGTGTTTGTTTGTTGGGGTGGAGGAGGTTGCTGTTGTTGAGTTTGGGGTAGTTGAGTTGTAGCTGGCGTGACAGCGGCCGGTTGGGTAGTATCGGTAGGCTTGGCTTCAGTAGACATGATTGCAGTAAAGTATTATTGTGTGGTTAAATGGATGTGAGATTAAGATAGGTATCGTCAAGTAACTGGTAATTTCATTTTATCTGCGGCGCGGTATCTTTTCTATTTATCCTGGACTCCCTATTAAAAAGGTAACATCTAAGTTAATCAATATGATTATTCGAAGCTACTCGCATCTTATCGTTGAAATGTTACTCTAGAAATATTACCAGTGCATTTTACCACTTTCTACATAGGAATTTGTAGCCTTAACAGGACTCCAGGTATGGTCTGCTAGAGCAGACCACTTTTCAATAAGCCAACTTCTGGCCACTGTACCTCTGTGGGAAATCAACCTCAGATCAAAAGTGGCGGTGCTTTGGAAAGCTCTACTCTTGCTCTACATGACTGCACTACCAGTCAGATACCTATCTCACACCCCTGTGCGCGAGTCCCACTTAAAAAAATGAGTCTAAATGGTATCTTTGCTCTTCAAGTCTCTCAATTCATAACCATTTGGTTGACCATGCAGCACATGGCGATCTGGCGCCCAAATGAGCCGAAAATCTCAAATTTTCTTCGCCCCCAAAGGAGGCTAATGTAGTGCAGAGACCACCACCCAGGGTGGATGGCGCTGCTAGTGGCGATCTATTACCATTATACATAGTGTGCGCGCGCATCAAACACGCGTGAAGGGTCGCTCGCGGTATTTTTTGCACATGTTGGACTATTTCACACCCTATATGGCTCATATCACGACTCTAGTACCCACAGGTAGCAAGATTAGGACCTTCTGATCAAGTTACAACTTTGAAGTTTGAGCAAACTCCCTCGGAAACCTCCTCAATTTGAGTTACAGGCGGGTTCAAGTCTCCATTTTGGAAAGGATACCAAATCCTTATACCCTGAGTGCTGTTAAATATATGTAGCCATAAAATTGCAATTTTTCCAACGTATATTGCAACATTATACGCTAGCTAAATGTTTTACGAATAGAGACCCGTGACGCTAGCAGTCCTGATTAGAAATCTATCTATGTTCTGTCCGTCACCCGATTTGTGCACCAATTTGTCACAACGACTCTGAATACCGTTTTCTTACTTTGTGGTTTCTGGTAATTGTTAACTGGTTTATATACTATCAAATTTGTAGGTATATCAAGAGTTGGTTGGTGGAGTGGTTTGGCACAACTTGTTACATTGCCATTACTACTAAAAGACAACTTTAAAACCTATAATTTATTAGTACCGCGTAAAGCGCTTCATATATCAATAGCGAGCGAGCCTCAATTGCTCAGGTATCCGGTATCCTCTGTCGGATTTTTGAGTTGCTCGATTTTTTTTGGTCATATGAAGTATAATGCTTACGCAAATGATTGTTCTATAGTGATAAAGCTAAGAGCAGTGACAATAAAGTCAATATTGATGTTGTTAAACAAACAAGTAAAAGGTTAAAAATTAAATTATACGGTAAAAAGACCTTTTCTACAAAATTGTGTATGTACGTATCAGTTTACCTAGCCTAGGTAACTCCAAACCGATGAAATTGTTTTCCGTCCGTCACTGGCCGATTAAGAATAAAAAGCCGTTTATCGCCAAATAGATACCAAAAGAAATTTCCCAGACATTTGCCTTATGCACCCCTCTCATAATCATAAAAAAGACACCAGAATATTTTGGAAGATGGAAGAAAGATTTTCTGGCTTTGTTGATCATAAGCATCCTGTATACATGGAAGATCTTTGCTTTCCAAGAGCTATGTATAAAGAGGACCTCTATGAAGAAAGAATTCAAGAGTATTAGATTATTACCTGTATCTTAGATATGAGATGGAAGAAAGAATTCAAGAGTATTAGATTATTACCTGTACCTTAGATGTGAGATGGAAGAAAGAATTTAACCCAGATTATTTTGCAAACAAAATAAGATACAATAGGTAGGGCATCTAATTCTAAAAGATAAACATATGAGTAATTTGTTAAAATTAAAAGCTGACGAAATAGATGCCATATGTGGTTTGATAGGCATTGCAAAATGCAAAAATGTCACAGAGATATGCACCATACCAATAATACTACCACTAAGATCAAAATGAAGCCAGTAAAACGAAAACGAAAATATATTCCAAAGATGAAGTGTGTAGTTGAGGGTTGTAAAGCATTGAGCGCAGAGGCAATGGAGTTGGCAAAAATGGTGAATATTGTCTTCGCCATGGAGGGAGAAGATATCCTAGGAAATGCACATACGATGGATGCAATCATTATATACTTAGGAGCAAACTTTGTGCCAAACACTACTTACTACTGGGAGAAAGAATTAAGGTCGCACAACACAGGGGTAGTGGACATTCAACAACAGGTAAACTGCACCCTGCCAAAGCAGGAATAAGGTGCAAAATGCCCGTGACAGCCTTACCATCAAGAACACAACAGGTTAGAATCAGCATATGTAACAAGTTTGACAGGTTTCCCTTTAGGCGTTGGGATGTCATGTGGAATCTCTTCCTCAGAACCAGCATAAACAGTTTTGGACCAATCATATCTATTGATCTCAGCATCAGAGATGTCAGGCATTTCGGTACGAATACGAATAGCTCCATTGTTCATCTTCGATAGATATCCAATTACTTTCTTAATGCATTCAAGGTGGCCTGGTCGCGGTTGAGCACGGAAGCTTGAGAGAGTTCCAACATGTACAGCAATATCAAATCGGCCTAGTTGGACTACCCATTGAGTGCAACCAATAAGAGATTGGTAGATACGAGTTTCCTCCTCATTGAGAAATTCAGATTCATCGAGTTCGGGATGGTTATTTTCCACTAGAGGATTCGTTTCAAATTTGGGCGGGCTCGCTCCAAAGAGTAGTTTATATTGGTCTTTCATTTTCTTCAGGTAGTTCTTGGGAGAATAGCAAAGTCGACCGTCACTATCACGAAAGTAATTACAACCAAGGAGAACATCAATTTCACCAGTGCCTTTAAGCTTGAAGCTGTTCGGTTTTGCCTCAAGTGCGTCAATAATGGCTTGGGGATTCTTTGATGCGATGGTCAAATCATCAACATAGGTAGCAATATACTCGTAGTGGTCTCCTTTATCTCTCATCCAGATATCAGGCTCAGCATGACTCGGAACAAACTTCATACTACGTAATACTTGAGAAAACCTCTCATGCCAACGTATAGAACTAGTCTTCAAACCATACAAGGCTTTCCTGATAACGAAGATGTGTCCTTCAAGCTCCCCAAATTCTGGTCCTGCAATGACGTATACCTTCTCATTTGTATATGCCTCAAGATAAGCATTGCCAATGTCTGTTTGCCACACACCGAGACCATTCAGTTCAGCAATGAAAGTTACAATCCTGATACCACGTAGGCTCAGAACACCGGCGTAAATACTTTCCAGAGGTGTCTCAGTGAGATGTCCACCTGCAACAACACAAGCCTTGTGTCTTCCGTCATGTTTGACATCGTAGACAAAGTGAAGGTTAATCTTCTTATACCCATCAGGAGCCCTATTGGATGATCTATGACCACGGTCATCAAAAGTCTCATACTGAAATAGCTGGTTCTTCTCCAATAACTCGGCATCGGCCCACTTGGTGTTGTTATTGACTCGATCTAAATCCATAGCTTGTTGATGATTACGAGGAACCTTGTGACCATTCTTGTAGACTGGGGTAGTTCGGTAAGACTTCAATTTAGCTTGCTTGACCATCCTCAGAAGATTCTTGCTATTCTTGGCCGCTTTCTTGATCTTCATCTTGGGACTATCCCATTTGTCAAGTAAACCATGATCCTGAGCATATTCGGCAAGGATATACCTGTCACCAGTAAAGATGTTCTTGATCGGTTCCCACGAACACTCCCCAGACTCCCATTCAATTAGAACTTTCCATCCGTCCTTCTTATTCTTTGGTTCACGGTGAGCTAAGATTTGGCGGAATCTCCAAGTGCCGTCATCATTTGGTTTCTGCTCTTCGATCATCTCCATAAGATCATTGTATTCTATGAGTTCCTCAAACTTGTTTTCACCAATTCTAGCCTTGTAACGTACACGGTCAGGATTACTGTCGAGTTGTCCTTGGAAATCTTCTACGACTTCAGTAATGAGAGCCCGCTGGCGACTACCATCCTCATTTGGTGGCAGGAGGAATGACCGATTGATCATGTTGTCAATTCCAATGGGTATTGGTTTTCCAATGGGTATTGGTTTTGGGTCACCTTTGCGAGACTTGACCAACTCACCAATGGGAACGTCATCATTCTCCCCATTTGCGTGCAATGGTTGAAATGGCTTTACACCATATACTTCACACAAACGTTCATCAAGGCGTTCAAGTAACGACCTATAGAGGACCTGTCCAGGTTCAGGATTATATGCTTTGTAACACCCTGCGTTACCAACAGTATCAGCAAACCCAATGAAGCGCACGAGTATCTTGTCGGCAGTGGATGGATAACGTGGTTATGAACTAACACTGGTTCCCAAAATAAGAACTTGGTCATGATACTAATATCGGGAGTTTGGCCATAAAGTTTCTCATAAGGCGTGCGGTAATTGAGGGTACTTCGGGCAGATCGGTTCATGACGTACATGACAAAATGGACAATGTGTACCCATGACTCAGGAGGAGCACCACTGTAGGTGTGAACATAATTCGCATATCGCTTGACGTCCTGGACGAAGCGCTCAACTGGATTCTGTTGCTGTTGGTAAGGTTCCGACTGATGTGCATCGATAACGTATCTCCTCAATACTTCTTCCGTCTTCCTACTAATCTCTGCTTTAGCCCTATCACTCACAACTAGATTAGGTGCGCCACGGCATCGTATTTCATCCTCCAAGATCCTACAAAACTCCCCATCTGTGCGACATTCATGTCCGCTAAGAAAGTATGAGTCAGCACCAGCAAAAATCTGCATGCACATGAAACCTCCCCATGCTGATGTGTCCGCATAAATAGTATCAGTAGATACACCTTCACTACGACGAAAAACATTGGCGGCGGGAAATGGACTTTTATACATGTGTATCTGGCCGGGACGATGGGAGAAGTTTGAGTAAAACTGCGTGGTTGCAGCATAAGAATTATCCACAATAGAAGCCGGCATGCCAAGGAAGTAAGTCCGCATAGATTCAAAATCAATTGGACGGGGTGTAGATGAAACACCAAAAACGCTGATTTGATTCATCTCACTCAGCACAGTCACAGATGAAGACTCATAAAGTTGAGAATAAGATCGATCGAAGGATCTATGAACCCGTCATCAACATCTTGAGTAGTATCGGCAAGAGCAGCAAACCAGTCAGCATCCTTAGATATGGCAGTGTCATACTTAGTAGGATCCCAAACCTCATCCGAAGTCATATGAATTGGTTCGTATGTATTCATCTCATCATCAGTTGGGCGCCTAAGGGGAAGGTAGGCCAAGCTCCGGATTATATCCAAGGGAAAGACAGTGCCATCGGGACGGGTAATTCTCTGGGTACCACCAAGCTTAATGGGGTCACAATCAACCTTGTTACCATAATCCATGAGTTGGACCTTGGAATGAATAGTGTCACCATCCGAATGAAATGCGTACTGATGAAAATAGCATAGAAAAGATATGCCGGGGAGATCTACCATTCCTGCCACAGTGCAAATTGGTAGGTTGTTCAATTCATGGTTGTCAACCCCTGTCACATCAACAAAACGACCTGTCTCACAGATCTTGCGGGTGTTCTTCCCACCACCAATACCACCATTCGCCCCATTGTCAACCATAGAGTTAGATGAGTGTGTTTCACGATGGGAATTACGACTGACGTTATAAGTGACGTGGAAAGCAACACTTGAATAGAACATAACAGGATGACACTTTATGTTAGTGTTTCGCTTTTCTTCGCGGACGGATGCAGTGACAACTTGGGGAAATCGTACCAAGCAGATGAGCGCGAAGATAGCAATGGCATTATTAATGGCAGATGCAGTTTTCTTCTTGAATAATTGTGACAACTTAGACTTGGACTTGCCTGTTGAAGAAGGAGTAACTTTGTTCTGACTAGAGGGAACTGGGTCATGCGATGCGTTTGCTTTAGCTTGAGTATCAGAATCCTCGGGCGGTTGTGCATTTGACATGAGACGGATGACGTTGAATGGATTAAGTTCAGAACAATTACCAGGTTGCTTGATGGCATTAATAATGAGTGTATCCTTTTTATCGGGTGCTTCTGGTAATTGAGAATTATCAGATACCTATGTCATGGTACATTGGATGCGCTCATTACCATCTGAATCTTGGTTATTCTGCTCTTCATCATTACCATCATTTCCATCACCACCCACAAAGTTGCCAGAAGCATCAAATTGAGCATCAGATAATCCATGAAAATTCACACACGCTGGTTCTGAGTCTGCAGTCGACTTTGACCTTGGGGCTGTGGACGTTGTCGTAACGCGTTTGCCAGTGGAGATGTTTCCTGGCTAGGATTTATTATACGTGTTCGTCCAGCCTTGCTCATGCTTAACCAAGCCGTCCTATCTTCGGGAGATAATTGATCCCAATCACTCTTTGGAACTCGAAAGGATGGTTTGCCGACTCCAGAGGAAGACATCTTCATTACGGTAATGAATCCATCACCAAGGTCAACTTCTATATGCTCCCCACGATCTTGAACGAGTGTCTGATTGACACCACAACGGTGTGGATTAGATGGAACAAGGTCGTTCTGGATCTCATCTGCATTATCGACCATTGTAGCTTGATTCTCAGTCAAATCCATCTTATCTTCTGGACTAAGTTTGGTGTGAGTTATAGTCTCCACAAGGGATGTCAAAGTTGCAACAGTAGCGATGTCTTTTGACTGTGAGGCGAATCGATTCATGTGGACAGTTTATTCCTCCTTTGTTAAGGGAGTGGCCGTGAAGGAGTTATGAGCTCTGAATAACAACTTTAACCGAAGTATTTCATCTTCCAGTTTGGCACTTGGATCAATCCTAGCAACTGTGATCTGATCAAGAAACTTCTGCTTCATTGCAGCTGCCTTGGGAGACGTTGTGTGGTAAGCAATGAGCTTTTTCCATACTCTGCTTGGGCATCAAAATCCTCGGAATGATCAGAAACAATAGCCTTTCCTTTCGTAGTCATTAGATGATGGCTAAAGAATGAGAAGAACACAAAAGATTTTTGATCAGCAGTAGGAGTATAATTGGGGTCCAACAAGTCTTCAAAACCCTGTTTAATTGCCTCGGCCTTGAAAATCGGAAGCCAAGAGGAGAACTCAATCGCACTCTTCAAAGATTTGAGTGAATCCCTGTCCGGAACCAGTGCCCTATCTAACGCCTTTTCTTCTGCAGAACGCGCATTGGATTGTGAACCATCATCGTGAGATGAGTTTCCACCGGAGGTATTAGTATTGTTTGTGGTGACTGTTGAACCTGTCATTGTGTTGGCAGTCTGATTGCTCAAATTAGCTATCCTTTCCGCTGCTTCCTTCTTTGCTAACTCATGCAACTCATTCTTTCTCATATTCCCAGTGGCCTCTGCTTTGTCATACTTGACAGGATTTGAGACATCGAAAACTTATCAACAAAGTCTAGGAAGTCATCATGGGTGTAATTCTGGCAAATCGTTGCTAACAAACCCTTCCGTATTTCTCAACCAATTCTGGTAGGAATAAATCGCAGCAATTTCCAACTTTTGATCATCGGTTAATTCCTTCTCCTTACTATCGCTAGGATCAATGTACCGCAGTTTATCAATTGCCCCCGGTGTTCAAACCAAAATGCTAAGCCTGCGCGTTTGGATTAAGTTTCCTGCCCGTAGAGCACACCCTACTGGACTATCCTCATCAGAAGCTCCGAGCCACACTTCAACTATGTGTTTAAGTTCTGCATCCCTATCCCTAGTCCCTAGCTGGCATGATACTAATTCAATTGCCGAATTTTCAAGCAAACGTCAAGGTGACAAATAGCGAATTCTCGTCTACTTGACTTTTAGTTGCAATAGACAGCTGAATTCTCAGGTCTGTTAATCGACGATTTAGACAGCCGAAATCGTTAGCCTGAATTCTCAGAGCTGTCGAGACTGTTAATCTATGAAGTATAATGCTTACGCAAATATACTTATGATTGTTCTATAGCGATAAAGCTAAGAGCAGTGACAATAAAGTCAATATTGATGTTGTTAAACAAACAAGTAAAAGGTTAAAAATTAAATTATACGGTCAAAAGACCTTTAGTGCCACCACACCTATTTTATTGTAAACAAATAATGTTCCTATTTGCAGATGCCTTTAAGTAATTAACATCTCTTCAAAAGGACTCTAAAGAATGGGAAACTGGCCCGACAATCTTAGTCGTTGCAACATCACTCACCGACGATACACCCAAAACTATTGACTTCTCTACTACTGTTGGACATGGTAAACTTTCTACCAAAGAAGTTTAATAAGAATGATGGAAATTTCAGAGAGGATAATATTCATGGTATATTCGTTCGGATGTGTCAAAGGAATCAGATTTAGTTGTATCAAAGGGAGATTTCATAATGAAGAACAGAATGAGAAAGATGTCAAAGAAGGCCCGAGATAGTGTTCAGAATCCTAACTTACCTCCTAAATCCCGAAAGAAGAAAACTAGAAAGGCAGTGAAGAAAGTAGATGATAACAACGACGACGACGACGACGAAGAAGATGATGAAACTTGCAAAGTTAAACATATCGGCCCTTGAGGGCAGGACAGATTACCTGGTTCTCTCTGTGCCTTGATTTCCTTGGTTCATAGACTCTCTAATAGCTATCGCAAATCTTGCTACCCAGTAGCGATGGCATATAGAGACAAAGAGTGCTCTCTATGAGCATCAACATTTACAACATATTTGACTTTGTTCTTTGTTGGGCATATTCAACACTGAAACATCAATACTTCCAGGAAGTCTTTTTTCTCACATACTGTACATATACGCCGCTCATCAACGACCTTGTCCCATTCAGCTTTGATATAACTGTGGTTCTTCTTTCTTTTGTCACACTTACCACACTTTTTGAGCTCAGTACAAGTACAGACACTCTGAGTACGTTTTGAATCAGCTTGAACACAATACCATTCTTGGTGTGATCTTGTAGCCCTATATAATTAGCTCTTGCTATCCAATACTCCGGTTATTTGTGTCTAAAGAGTTGCATTGCAATTCATATCATAATCAAACCATGAACTACAACAATACTACATCTCATCCTAGTAATCCTGCTATACAGCTACAACCTGCTGTTCAATCTTATCAGCTACAATTTTCACCATTGCCGTCAACACAACAAGAGCATACACCTTCTACCGATCCACTTCTACAGCAACAACCTTATCAGATGCAAGTATCACCATCAAAACAGCAATATACGCCTGCTACCGATCCATCTATTCAACAGCAGGTGAGGGTATCATCGGTGGCTGCTTACTCTCCTGCCCCTGCTACATTGCAACTACAAGCCATTGCTCCTAATCAGCCGTATGTTCCACAACAACAAGCATCTCCGCTTCCGCAAATGCAAGTTGTTCAAATTCCACCTACCCAGCAGCTGCAAATGCAGATGCAACCACCTGGTTCTCATCAGTCGTCTCAACAACTGTTAGCACAACAACAAGTAGGAACTGTGCCTGTTGTGCAAACAATCCAGCAGCATCAGCAGCAACTTCAGCTTCAACAACTCAAGCAACAGCAAATGCAACTAAAACCACCCTCACTCCCTATCATGTCCTTGCTTCAGGGACAGGTGGAAGCAATTCTTTTCACCTGAATCCGCTGTTACCATGCATTCGAACATACAGTTGCCACCTCTTCGAAAGCGACTATCAAAGTCAAAGTCTTCCTTCCAAAGACCCGTCAAGAAGGTATCACAAAACAAGCAAGTCCGATAAGATATATAACTAGTTATTATTCTCTTTATTGATGTTCATTCTATCGTTAGTTTAATAATATTATAAGCACAAACTCTGATTAATCCAGATGGATCTTTTATTGGTATTATACAATACCACTATCGCTTCTTCTTCATCCATCTCTATTTCTGTACACATGTCTTACTGTACATAGGGTAGTACCATATTCTATCGATGAAGTCTTAAGTATGGTAAACTGCCAACTAAGATTGTAGTAAGTAAGCTTTAGTAAGCACTTTTTGTCGACCTAGTTGGCCCATACACTCTTAAAGCAAAAGATGGTACTGTTATAGACTTTATGTGTCTATCTATGATGATCCGGCATCTGGCTGGTTCAAGATAGTAGAACTACCCATTCATGAAATTCCAAAGAAGAAGAGTACTAAGAAAAAGGGACAACCGGAAAAGACGGAATACTTTGACAAGACATCTGCACAGATAAGCAGATTAGTCAATAAATTGTGGTTTAGTAGATATCCTAGTCCTAGATGTCAACAAATCATCTATGACAACGGTAGTGAGTTCAGACTCCACTTTGAAGGCCTATGTGGTATCAAACGTAAGCCGACCACAATTAAGAATCCACAAGCGAATACAATACTTGAGAGAGTACATCAGATAGTGACGTCTATGTTACACACTTCTGAATTAGACATGGCAGATACACTAACATCAGACTTTTTAGATAATGCAGCTTGGGCCATTTGCTCTACATAGCACATCAAGGCCGAGCCGGCAGGCAGTTTTCACGGGAACCCAATATTTTGTTAAGATCACCCTGCCCCCTTTTCTTATGGTAGTGTGCTGGTGCCGGTGCCAGTGCCGGTGCTGGTCTTGCTATCTCATCTGCAGAACTCCAAAATTGATCAAGTCATTATTACCTCTATTAACGTCAAGGCCGAGCCGGCAGGCAGTTTTCATGGGAATCATATGATTTGTGGGGAGATTTGAAGAAACATCTAGACCAAGCTCTTCAAAGTAGTCATCCTGTTCTTTGATCCCTCTTTCCTTTGTTAGTGCTGGTCTCTGTACAGGAACCCAAGGCATTGGAATTTATTGGGACAAACAGAAATTATTTCTTACCTTGGGATAGAATGGTCTTGCTCTATGAGATTCTTATTAAGTCCAATTTGAGTCCAATTTGATTACAGAACACATCATCGCCTATCATTGCATGATTCTCTTTCAATATGATCAGCCGATATCATGGCACATAGAAAGGAAAGAGAAAACGCTAATTGCACATTGATATTGGCACAAGAACTAAACCTATTCGATATCATTAAAGGAAGAGGCCAAAAGCCTAAACACACTGGAAACTACATCTTCAAAATTATAATTGATTCTTTTGCAGCGAGTACTCTTCTTGCCATTAATTATTGTACCGATTCAACACTTACACATATACATTACATACAGTCTAAATTCCATGCACTTGACAGATCAAATAGAAGTTGCTAGAGTGAGTACGTCTCTTTAGTGTGTATTTTTGCATAGGCTGGCAACCGGCAACTGTAACTATTTGATATATTTCCCATCTGCACATTGAATAGGGTATCACACATGGACTCTCTGAAGGGGGTGCCACCTTTTTCTGCTTAGCTTGTGAGGTTGATGGCATGAAGTACTACCAACCAACA
>Ga0214479_100601_pt1 | contig 19878 bp, 14 predicted proteins | sample M1_20Mar14CPVII9_5_FD_165054 | JGI IMG/M metagenome (GOLD analysis project Ga0214479, IMG submission 165054) | Marine eukaryotic communities from Monterey Bay, California, United States - M1_20Mar14CPVII9sort6BwellE14 | ecosystem: Environmental > Aquatic > Marine > Unclassified | place: USA...
CAAAAGGCTTGGCTTCCATGGATTGATGGTCTTGTTACTGCTTCTGAGGCACACTTCGCTGAGACTGGACAGCCTCTTTTCTCATCACACATGCTTGATCTTTCGGAGGAGCCACTTGAGGAGAACATTGCCATCTGTAAGACATACCTTGAGAGATTCGCAAAGGTTGGAATCCTTCTTGAGTTCGAGCTTGGAGTAACTGGAGGAGAAGAGGATGGTGTTGATAACACAGATGTTGATTCATCTCGTCTTTACACACAGCCAGAGGAAGTATACTACTCATACGAACAACTTTCCCAGGTTAAGGGTGGTGCCTTCACATGTGCTGCCTCATTCGGTAATGTTCACGGAGTTTATGCCCCAGGTAATGTTGATCTTCAACCCAAGATCTTGAAGAACTCACAGGCATACGTAAAGGAAAAGATCGGTTCAGATGATGATAAGCCAATGAGATTTGTCTTCCACGGTGGATCAGGATCATCAGTTGAAGACATCCAAGAAGCTATTTCCTACGGTGTTATTAAGATGAACATTGATACTGATACCCAGTGGGCATTCTGGGATGGTCTTCGTGCTTATGAGGCCAAGTACCACGACTATTTACAAGGACAAATCGGTAACCCCGAGGGAGATGATAAGCCAAACAAGAAATACTATGACCCACGTATGAGTCTAAGAGCAGGAGAGGAAGCCATGGCTGCCCGTCTTGTCAAGGCAGCTGAAGATCTTAAGTGTGTGAATGTTCTGAACTAAGAATTATCTTAACTTGAAAGGTTGTTTAGCTCTGTAGATAGATTAATAATACATTAGGTGAATCTTCATTTTGGTTGTGATACGTCTACTTCTAGTGATTAAGTTATAAGCTACGCAAGCAAGGATCCAAGTTGGAACAGTTATGTGTCCATTCTATCAAATACTTGTAGCTGCAAGCAAGGAAACCTTTCACTAAGTCTCAAGTAACCCTCTTCCCGTATCTATATTTATGTATTGTCTAGAGAGGTAAGTATCTAAGCTTTGTAGAAGGTTATGAGCTCAAAATATCACTTTTAACTTTTAAATTGCAATGTCAACAACAATAGTATAGGTATTTTAAAATGGCGGCGCCCTACGAGGATATAAGTGATAGTGATGAAGACGAGGATGAATGCCGTGTATGTAGAGGTCCGGCAGAGGAAGGGTGAGTAAAAGAAAGTAATATCTCGATATACTTTTGGGCAGTTCAATGATGTTTTTGCAACAGTCATTATGCTGGAGGATCTCTGTATTTGTATATTATACTCTTACATAGTATCTAACCCAAAATCATAATATTCATCCCTTTATTCTAAATCATCTATTTTGTGCTCTCGACGAATGATAATAATTACCACCGCTGCAGCCGTCCACTATTCAAGCCATGTAAATGTTCAGGTAGTATCGGCCTAACTCATCAAGATTGTTTAACATCCTGGTTAGAAGTAACCCGAGGCGATGGCAAATGCGAACTATGCTCAACAAGGTTTAAATTCGCACCACAATATGCAGACGGTACACCAGATCGATTATCACCCCAGGAGGTATGTTTTCGGATATTACGTCGATTAGGTGCCAAGTGGTTACCCCGTGGCTTACGTACATTGTTAGCGGCTATACTATGGTTAATTATATTACCACTATTAACATCGTACATATATCATGGATGGATGTATAGACCATCGGCTATCGTTTCACGATGGAATAGTTGGGAATTAGTAAAGAGAGATATTGTCGGGGGTGTGGTTATAGCGTTACTAATTGTTGTTAGTTTCTTGAGTTTAATGAGCTTTGCAGAGTTTTTACGATTTCAATGGGGTGGTGCCGCGGCTGATCAAGAACGTCGAAGAGCAGCAGTAGCGCAGGGACAGCAGAGACGGAATAATAGGAATAACAATCGTGAGGGTGGTGCACGTGGTGCCATTGAGGGTGAGATTGATGATATCATAGTAGTTTATCATTATGAAGATGAAGGAGATGAATCGGATAATGAGATTGATCCATTGGCACCGTTTATTAATCATTTATTGACCAAAGATGAAGGTAGTGTTGATAGTGACAGTAGCAGCAATGGAACCGAAAGTCTACCTTCTTTGAGGGAGAATAATGATGGTCAAAATAATGCAAACAATGAGCTGGGTATAAATGAGGTACAAATACCGGCAGATGCCAACCAAGATAACGATGAGGATGATGCTAGATTAGATGATGATAGTAATCATGACGATCTAGTACATCCAGCTGATAATGATGAGGAGGAATTAGAGGCTTTTATGAGAGCTCAAGAGGAGCAAGATATGGAAAATGAACAGCAACAGCAAGCAGACCAGGATGATTTGCCTCCACTTGAGGAAGTGCCGCCTCCTCCACCACGAAGACAGCGCCCTCCTAGAGATGATGCACGATTTGAGCCTCAATTTGAACCATTGCAACCGGCCTTTGAAGGTGCTGACCTTGATGGTGCGGCCGCCGCTGCAGATGATGATATTGTAAGTTTCTCTGTATTCAACTCTTTTTATGTTATATACCATGCACGAACTCTCACTTTTCCCCCAAATACATTTGTTGTAGGATATGGAAGTTAACATTGCAATAAATGAATTACTTGGCTTTCGGGGTCCATTGTTAGCACTCATTCGCAACCTACTTTGGCTATTAGTCTTCAATACTGCCTACTTGGGTGTGTTTGCCTTTGCGCCATCAAAGTTTGGTGGATCAATGTACACAATAATATCAATGATTATGTCCCTGCCTACAATACAGAATATAATACCAAACAATTCAACGAGCATAGTTGGACAAGTATGGAATGGCACTGTTGTATCAATACATGAACTGGAGAAGAAAAGCAAGGAACTTGATTTGATATATCAACCAGGACAAATAGCAAAAATGGGCATTGGCTACGTCTCATTTGCAATCCTAATTTTTATGTTAAAGACAATCGTAACTATCACCGTAAACGCGAAAAAGAAGAAGCGAGAACAGACTACCCAAGCAACTCCAGAAGCACAAGAGAATGAAAGAATACGAAACAATAATTTGAGAATAGATGCCATCCGAGAGAACCGTCTTGATGATTTGCGTCAATTAGAGCGAGATGCCGCTGAAAGAAATGCGGAACAAAATGAAGCTGCTGGAAAGAAGATACTGAGCATTCTTGAGTGTGCAGGGGCTATCGCAAAAGTTGTCATACTCCTTTTTATCAAAATGTTGCTCCTCCCGCTAATGCTTGGTATATGGCTTGACCTGGCCACTCTTTCATTATTCAACAACACATGGATTGACCGAATAGAATACGCTGGAATAGACCTTTTTGGATCAATCTTCCTTCATTGGGTAGCAGGTATTACTTTCATGTTACTTGTGACCGTGTCAGTTCTCCAACTCCGTGAAGTTGCTCATCCTGATATACTCGCTAGAGTGATAAGACCGCAGGAGCCTCAGCCAGACTTGCTCGGCAATTTACTTCAGGAGACTGGTGTAACTCATACGAGACGTGTGCTCTTATCCCTCGGTATTTATGCGGCATTACTAGCGGTACATATTTGGCTGCCAGCTCGCTTACTCTTGACGTACAACCTAGGGCAATACTTGCCTCTGTTTCAGCCAAAGTTTTGGCATATCCTCATGCCACAAATACAAGTCCCTGTTGAGTTGTTCATCTTTCACCTATGTATGTTAGGAGTTCTTGAGAAATATAAGAATAAAATTGGAGGAATGCAACATCACTGGCTTCTTCTGATGGGGGGTTATCTAGGAATGACGAACCAAATTCTCCCCCGTGAGGTAGAGCAGTTTTCACTAGTAGGCACGCTACCAGTCTTTGCTGATGATGCGACACCGAGTCAATTAGATAGCCTTGAGGAAGTACCATCCTTTGAGGGGAGAAATGATGATATATATCCCCTATGGAATAACATGCTTTCGGAAACTGATCAGACCAAAAGAGAAGAGTGGATAAGATCAAATATTTCTAGAATGGAGATGCCAGCTACTTCTTCTCCTCAACATACAAGTGGTATAGTACGAGACGGCAAGAAAGTTTTGTCCACACACTCATACATTCGGCTGCCATCAGCTTCATCTACGAATAGGTTAGTAGTGAAGACATCAGATGACGCATCATCTAATCTCCTGCCCACCTGTATTGGTCCCTACCGTCTCAAGCAAGGAGTTTCAACTTCCACTACTAATGTAGCGGGTGTGTCGAAGACCGAAAAGGTAACACACATTGAAATATGGAAAGAAATAGTCGGTAAGCCTATCCCTCGTCCACCAGAAGGCTGGGATGACCTTGGTGTTGGTGGAGCAGAACGCCACGGTCGATGGGCATGGGGTGAGGAGCACACATCTGAAATAGAAAACAGTGTCGCTGTTAGAACTCCATTCTTCAACGATCCCACTGCAAACAAATTGGTGAAGGCATTCACTTTAGCCGTACTCACGGCTAAAATGGTATTACTCTTGTTCATATCCTGGGCTGCAATATCAGGGGTGTTGTGTGCAGCCTTGAACATTCCTCTATATGCTGGTCACTTTGCTCTGTATCTATTGAGAGTTCCTGAAGACTGTATCCATGATCCTTTAGCTTTTGCTATGGGTATTGTTCTCATGGTACCTGCCATAGGCATTATTGTTAAGCTCTTTGTGGCGTCGAATGGATTGAAGGGGGTATGGAAATGGGCCCGATCGTTCAGGCGTCGCCAACCCTCTCAGAAGGTGAAGACTCTTGCTACCTTCTTTACTCTTTGGTTGTTCGTTTGCCCGATATTATTGGGCTATTTCTACAGCTCTTTGTTCGTTGGGATAAGTGATGAATTCATAATCAAATCTGAATTGAATGAGATATTGGTCGATTGGGGAACAGGTACATTGCTACTAAACTTGTGGGCAATCATGTGTTACTTCCAAATGTTAACAATAAAGTTTTGGTCTGATCTCATTATCGGGCGAGGCCAAGTAAATGCTGATGATGAAGATCAGCCAAATGTTGGAGCTGGCCAGGGAGGTAGAAATAACGGTGGCGGAGACAACAACATTGCACAGGGCGCTAATGCTGCCAATACTGGTGAGTCGACACAAGGGTTCATTTGGCAAGGACAAGATGGAATAATTGCACGAGTTGTAGTTTCAATCAAGGCATTTTCTTCGGGTTGGGAATGGGACAAAGTCGACAAGCAATTGTTGCTACATGATTGTGCACTTCCTGTATCAAAACATATTGCCATAGCATGTGTTGTCCCAGTAGCAGCTGTATTGTTTGCAAGACTACTTGTCAACGCTATTGGGCAAAAATTAGGATCGACTATCATCTTTCGCATAGCTGCTGTTACAACTGTCCTGCTTGATACTATCAACTCATCCAAAGATGGACTCAATAGTTGGTTTCAAGCCGCTCACAAAATAGCTCGAGATGATCGTTATTTGATCGGTGAGATATTATTGAATTACCCTTCGTCAACTAGAGTTGTCACTACTTCTTCTCCTACATGATATACTTTTTATAGTAAATTAAATTGCACTATGATATAAATCATATAATGCGTTTGTATACTTTATCTATATTTGTCTTTCAATGTGCAGACCATAGATGCATGCCGTCACACTCTGCGAGCAGACCTTGTTGAAAATATAGTGCGTCGCCATAAGGCATATCATTGTTAGATTTATCTATCAGTTTCAAATCTTCACTTACTGACAAGAGCGAAGCTGCTCCTCTTCTATCGCAAGTTATGATGATGAATAGAGATGATATTAACATATGTTAGTGCATGTAGAATGTAAAGGCAACCAAATAAAGGCAAGCAAAGTTTAAATGAAGTATTCAAATCACTGAGACTTCAATATAAACACACGAGTTCATATCATAAAAACAATACTAACGCGGACTTTCCTGGGGCGAAGAAACATTGGAGAACTAATTCTGGGTATATATCTTTCATTCTGTTTACTTGATGGTGGTATAACCCTATGAATGCAGGTAGGGACTTGACCATCCGAGGTTAGCTGTAAGAATTCGCCTGCCAGAACTATAATATAAGCTGATTTGGAGTCTTCTTCTTCTTCTTCTTCTTCTTCCAATTCAACAGGTATTTTTGGCTGTACCCATTCACCTTTACTTTGAGAATCTTGATTGTTCGTAGAAGCAGTGTATTCATTAGAAGGGCACCATATTTCTAGGCCCGGAAGTTTAGGCATGGGAATTAGTGTTAGGAAGGTACTATCGTAGTGAGCTTTGAATGCGGCAACTGTTGTTTCATCCGTCGTTTCTTTAGGTTTCAAGTATCGTATAAGACGATGATATGAGTTAGATATGTCATCTTTTATCATATTTGTTGACTCGCTTTGTTGTTTTTTGTTATCACTAGTTTGTTGATCGACATGAGTGCCATCATCAATTAGTTTGTCGGCTGATATAGAATCCATATCCAAAATAGCTGATGTTATTTGTGTTCCAATATCGAGTAATATGTTCATTCCTTCATGTGCATCGCCTAAGCTTTTCTCGCCAACAAGCTCACCAACTTCCAGAGGCAGTAAAAGAGGATCACTATTGAACTGTTTATTAGGCAAGATTCTTGTATCTAAAAATTGCATTTTGCCCTCGTCATTGACATTGTCATCGTAGCCCGCAACGATGTGATCAGCTATAGCGAAGACTCCTGCATCCATTATATTATTGTTACAACTAGTATCATCTACTTGTTCGAAGAAATCTACTCCATACTGGGTCAATTTTCTAATAGAACTAGCATCTGACCCTGTCAGTCGGATAATTGTACAACCAGACCCTGACGATCTACCGTGTGGTAGTGGTAACAGTTCTTTTTCGGCATCATCATTATTATTGCAATCATTTGCACTATGTATCCGACTACTCTCTGTAAATGCCTTCCTAATACTAGTTCGAGAGGAAATATCTAAAGTGACGTCGAGGTCGTCTTCGACATCATCATTATATGTACATGATTGCATATTAAGACATGGAAAAGTTTCTGCAGATTTATATGCATCCACTTGACCATTGCGATTGATGCCCTCTGAAGAATGACGAATCCGTTTTTGTATCCCCTGTTTAAACTTTCTAAGCAGTGGACGGTCTTTAATTGTATCATCTATATAATTGCTTGATGATGATATAACATCTTTCGTTCCTCCTCCGATGACAATGGTTGGAATATAAAAGGCATAAGTTTGTTCATAATTTGATATCACTATTATCAGTACTAACGTGAGAGTATAAGAAGATATCATAGTGTCTAAACTCTAATCTTTTAAAACTTCGTATATTTATGTTGAGACGTTGCAATCATAGTAAGTAAACACAAACCTCACAAAAGGGGGGGGGGGGGTGAAGTAACATGCTTGTATTAATATCGCCAAATTTTAATCTACTCTTACTACTGATCCTGATCTCTTCTACCTATCTCTCATCAAGGACATCACCTCTCATCGCTCTACCTGCCACCTCTACTCTAGAGCACCCTTATATTATCCATCAACGAACCTTTGATATGATATGATAGTGTAGTCGTCGGGGAAGAGTAGGCGTTCTTCTCTCTTTGATAATATATAAAAGTCAAATACAAAATAATAAGACATTTATTTTGTAGATAAGTTTGTTGATGGGCTACCTTAATCATCATCTAATCTCTTTATTGGGATGTATAATGCTAGTACCGACTTTTGTTGGTTCGTTAGTAATATCAAAGCAGAGTACTTCATTGCATACCCGAGCTACCGGTACCAGTTTTAGTGTTGACAAATTGACGACAGTATCATATCAGATAAACAATAATCATCCAATCTTAGGTACAACATTAAAAGATGAGTTGGTACAATGTGCAGTACCAAAGATGATACCACTGTGTCAGTCTCCATTGCTCTTGGAATCGTCTTCACCAATAGTATCAAGAGAAGAGTGTAGTATATTAATTCAACACTTTGATGAACAACATCAAACACGGACAGGACATCAAACATCATCTGCTGAAGCAATACTGCAAAATATTCATAATACGATTGCAAAAGTAACAAACTGCCCAAGACATGATGGCGAAAACGAACCACGATATGTTCGATATGATACAAAAATAAAACAAGATATACAACAATTGCAACTAAATCCGAAGAGTTTCACAGACAATCTTCTCCCTGATGGGCTACATGTTGATACAAACAATGGCAAGTTGTTTCGACATATAACTGCTATATTATACCTTACCGATAATATGGATGATGATGGAAATGTAATAGGCGGTGGTACTACTTTTCCATTAGCTATTCAGCAAAGTAATGATGAGTACAATAGAGAACAGAGCGAAGTTCTTCTGACTTCAGCTAAAACGTTACTTCTGAATGGTATACATCATACAAAAGGAGATGATAATCAAGATGATAACTCTGATGGAAGAGTGCTCGAAAAAGCTGGCTTGCATGTATTTTGCCGGGACACCAAGCAAATACGACAGGCCGCCGAGTGGAACGGGCAACAAGGAGTTAGAGTCATGCCAATAGCAGGAAAACTCATATACTTCCATAATGTTGACGATGATGGATTGTCAGATGCATTCTCATTTCATGGTGGAGAGGATTTGCTATCTTTTGATGCAGTAGAATCAAAGAGTATACTGGTCTTCTTCAAAGAAGTACCACTGATCAAGTTTCGAGATAAAGGCATTGAGGGATTTGCTCAAGAAGTTGCAAAAAGCAGAAGTTGGACAAGATCAACGTACTTCCATACCTTTACTACACAGCCATAATGTAACAGAGCATAACTAGAAGCCCAGCCATAAGAAGAAGAAGAAGAAGAAGAAGAAGAACATACTGTTAGATTAGACAAGAAGCTTGCACCACTGCTGCTTGCACTGTGTCGGGTCTCCTGACTTATATTAGGTGAAAATCTACTTTTGGTGGAACTTCTGACTCTTATTCATCAATTACAAAAATAACAATATTCCTTTATTGCATCATGTTAAACTGTTCAACCATACTCTTATCCCTTGCGCTACTCTCCAATGGAGTATCAGCTCTTGTACCAAGCAAGGTCTCAACAGCCAAGAAACCGGCCTTCAGTGCTCAAAAGATAGCATTTAATGGTATCGCTGCTGCTTCTCTGGCATCTGCATTAGTTGTGTAAGTGTCGTGGCTATTTCTTTGTTGTTATTTGTTATTTCTTGTTCCTTATATATCTGAGGTACACGAACTTACCGCTTATTGATCTCTTGTCTTATTGTAGTGGACCAATGGCTGATGCAGTTGATATGATTGCAGACGTACCCACATTTGGTAGTTCATCTCTTGTTGCTGAGAGAGTAACACGTGAGGGTCTCTACAGAGAATATGATGTAGATGTTGGTGATCAGGTATTTGATGACGCTCGATCTACCTACAAGGATGCTAAAGAAACAAAATCAAAGAAAGGTATGTGTATGTTGTATGATTGTGTTGCAATTGTATATATGAAACCTACTAACTAAATACAAACATCCTTTTTACATAGGAAAATACACCGCTTTAATTGCTGTCCTTGTTGTTGGCTCTTTTATTATTCCCATGGCTCAATATTTCTGGTATGTCCGAGATGATGATTCATCGGATCAGTTCTTTGCTAAACAGGTTGCTCCTGAGCCTGAACCTGAACCAAAGAAAAAGGGATGGTTTGGCAAATAAACAATTACTTGATAGTATCTAACTTTGGGAATATTACACAATCTTCTGGTTCGGGTATGGGATACGAATTACTATTAGAGAGGCGTCTTTGTTACCTAATTATACGATCGATGCAACGGTTTATGTGATAGATACGTCAGCCGGTGTTACATGATTGAAAACAAATGATTCTCCTGGTCGAAACATTGTGGCATGTGCTTTGCATCAATCAATCATTTAAGACGTTTGTAACTTAGACAAGTCTTGCTACAGCTGATCATACTCTTTAGTTGTGATCTAGGTATTTGAATGTATAATATAATGTAGCTCTTGCCAACGACGCGAAGGCTTCTGCATGCTTACCTTCAAACCTCGGTCATCTAGGATATTGAGAGTAAACAAGGTCAACGATGGATACAAATGCAATATTATAAGTAGACAATCATATTGTATTCAAATTAAGAATGTTAAGGTTAAAGGGAATGACTATATTTTGGCAACAGAATATGTCCAGAGTTCTTGCTTATTTACATGTCCAAGTACCTCCTTCCAAATCCTCCTCACCTAGCTCTAAATAATATTTTGGACAAGGGGCAAATCGTTCTACTAAACTGATAACCCCAAACTTTGCATAATATTTATTTTCCCTCGGCCTCACGCTGCTTTAAGTATTCCTCGAAAGAAGGAGCAGCAGAGATGGACTTACGTGGATCCTCATCATCTTTAGTATCAGGATCACGTGTATCGGCCATACCACCTGATCCAATGTGTTGGGAGATGGCAGTGTTAGTGCGTACTGGTGAAGCCGGAGTGAAGGCAGCGGCAGAGCCGAAAAGGGCAGCGATGATAGCAAGCTTGTACTGTATGATTGGGAGAAGGGACAATATATTGTTAGTGAGTATATATAATTTTGTGTCATTGCAATAAAATTTCCCAAGTATGACGTATTCCTCAATCTCAACACACATGAATCCTCAATATTAAAATCACCCATCAGATTAAAAAGATCATATTCTTTAGAGGCATGCAACTTTATAACAAGGGCATAAGGGAGCTAGAGGCCTCTCTATGATGAATCTCTCATAAATTTATTGTGTTTTGAGTTTATCTCTTCACTCGCTTCCCTTGGTATTGAATCTAAATAATATGAACTGCGACCAACCAACCACTCCTACGGTACACTCCCGAGACTACTACAACAACTATATACGCCTTACCATGGTGTTGTTTTAGTTGATATTCAAGGAAGTTTATGAGCGGTGTTAGTGTTAGTAGAGGGATCCTCATACGTCAGTGTGGTGGGCGCGGCGGGCGGGCGTACCATAGCCGCTGGTAAGATACCTTTTTTTATTTTCCGCTTGACATATCGCAATTTGTGACATAAAGATTGAGGAGAGTCAAAAGTGATAATATCGTGTGTATTGAGATATATCAGAGCTAAGTAGTATATATCTGATAGGATGAATGTATTTGCTTCCATCATCATCTTGGCATTGTCATCAACTCAATGCAATGCATTATCACTCTTCCCAAGAGGATCTAACTCGTATCATCAAATAACTCGATCAAACTTTATCTATTCAACAGCTTCAGCAGTATTCATATCAGATATGACTGCTCTTGTTGGAGGATCAGAATCGGCTTGTGCAGCTGATAAGAAGAAGAAAGACAAGAATCCAAGGTATATTGAGTCAGAAGTACAAATGAAGTACGGTGATGGACCTGATGGCAATCCAAGAACAAGAGGTATTCTTGTTCGAAAGTTTACAGGGGATAGCACACCGTATAAATTTCCAACACCAACACCTGTGAAACTTGTCAAAGAATGGCCAGAGACACCTCCTTTTGAAAAGAAAGACTTCTTTCGAGCTGATGAAGGAGATGATGAAAACTTCTATACTCTTCCCCGTCTAGTTTATCATATTGATGAACCAGCGGTTGCATCATTGACACAATATTATCGAGCTAATATACCTGCTGGGAGCTCCATTCTTGATATTTGCAGTAGTTGGGTATCACATTATCCATTGGAGTTCAAAGATAAGATGAAAAGAATCTCTGCAACCGGAATGAATGCTCTTGAACTAAAGGCCAATGATCAATTGACTGATTTCGAACCAAAGAATCTCAACGTTGATCCAACATTACCGTATGAAGATAATGCATTTGATTTCGTGACATGTGTTGTTAGTATTGACTACTTGATACATCCAATTGAGGTATTGAAAGAAGTAAGGAGAGTCCTAAAACCAGGAGGAAAAGTTCTTATATCACAATCCAATCGTTGTTTCCCCAGTAAGGCTATAGCCATGTGGTTAGGAAAATACAGTAGTGATAGAGCTCATCTGGAACTAATCAATGGGTACGCTCAATATGCAGGGTTTTCTATCCCAAGAAAAGCATTTGATATTACAGCTACAGTGTCAGAGGGCAGCAGAGATCCAATGTATATTGTTGAACTAACTAAATAGAAGGAAAGAAGCAGCTGTTGTTGTAGTAACCTCTACCACAGTCCAACTAAAGCATAGATTGAAATTTGGATGACGTCAAGTAACTAGAATTGGAAAGTAATGCATATCTACGTTTTACAAAAAGAGTCAATAAGACAAAAGTATATATTATGAATAATAGAAGGTTTTATGTTTACTCCTTTTTAACTTATGGTAGTATGTGTTTAGGCAACCATGGTAGAAGCGGTGGCACTCTCGTACCTCCAGTTAGCAGGAAGCTTACGAGTGGTACGGTAGTACCTCGCAAGACGATGGATACGGCTCTCAATAAGAATCAAGCGGAACTTGGAATCCTTATCTTGACGATTACGCTCCAAATGCTTACGAACCTGAACAGCCTTCTTAATAAGCATGTATAAATCCTCGGGGATTTCAGGTGCAAGTCCAGCAGCCTTGAGGATACGAACAATCTTCTGTCCGGTGATTTGGTGAACTTGGGCAACACCATGTTGATCACGAAGGACAACACCAATTTGGGAGGGTGTTAAACCCTTCTTGGCAAGTTTGCAGACTTGCTCCTCAACATCAGCGGGAGCGATCTTACACCAACTTGGTGGAGTGCGCTTGTAAGGGCGGGCACTCTTAGAGATACCCTTTCCTGGTGCGTGCATGCGTCCCATGCTGTTGTGAATAATAAGAGATAGGGTAAACATCAAAAAATAATACAGTCAGAAACATATAATAAAAAATTGCAAATCCATATAAAATGGTCTGCACTTCTACCGCAGGAAGGAGGCAACGTCAATGGCCATTATGGTGTTGTTCTCATGATATCACGGGAGATTCTAAGCGATATTCAACCTTCATTGCAACACACAACACATAGATTGGGATGATTATCATCCATTATGAGATTGTGGTTGCTCGGGTATCCTACACACCTACAACACCAAACAATCGACGGAGAATCAATGACCATTGCGTTCTGAACTTCACCAGCGTGTAGAAGGCAGCCGACTCAACCCTTAGGGGAGTTACCACACAACTCACATTGAATTTGGTTTCTATTTCAACACAAAGTAGGTATTGTAAAATTATGAGAGAAATTTAATGGGAGGGTATCCTAAAAAATTTAAGTAAGGCACGTAAATTTGTTATTTGTTTGCAAGCATCACCACATTGTTTTGATAGTGAAGTAAGTGTTGATACAGCTCTATTGTGTAGCGCTATAAAGGAAAGAAGGTGGTAGATATATAGTATGAGTAGTATTCTATGCGGTGGAAAAATCTGAGTCTTTGAGTTGGTTATACGCCCCTCAAAAGAGCCGCCATCGAAGTAGATATGGTGTTGACGATAATTGATGATTAGAATATGCTACTGACGCCTGAATATATTCGATAGGGTTGATATTTATTCTCCTCTAAAAATTCATGACATCTAACATTCTTTGTTTCTTCCTATGTACTACTATCATCAACAGAACAATTATATATATTAAATAATTCAAAATGGTGAAGCATAATAACGTCGTACCCAATATCCATTGCCACAAGAAGTACTGTCAGTCTTCTCGTGGTCCACTCAAGGTCCGCCTTACATTAAACCAGGCTTCCAAGAAGAAGTCGCGTCGTATTGCTCGTGCTGCTAAGGCAGCTGCCATTGCCCCTCGTCCTCTGAAGCTATTGCGTCCTGCCGTGCACTGCCCAACGCAGCGTTATTCGGCCAAGGTTCGTCTTGGTAAGGGCTTCACCATTGAGGAATTAAAGGCTGCTGGTCTTACTGCTCGTTATGCTAGAACTGTTGGTATTGCCGTCGATCATCGTCGTACCAACAAGAGTGCCGAATCTCTTGCCGCCAATGTTGCACGTCTTGAGGAATACAAGAGCAAGTTAATTGTCTTCCCCAAGAAGCGTATCAGTAAGGTTAAGAATGGTGATTCCAGTGCTGAGGAATGCAAGGCTGCTACACAATTCTCAGGAATTATTCAACCCCTTGCCGGAGCTTCCAATGAAATTGTCATGGGTGATATCCCATCTCAAGAGGTTAGTGCCTTCACTACCATGAGACTTGCAAGAATGGAGACTAAGGTTTCTGGATACCGTGCATCTGTTGCCAACAGAAAGGACAAATAAACATCACAACTACTACTTAGATAAGTAGATATACGAATCAAACAATAAAATTAAGAAAAAGAAATGAAATGTGTATTTTGATTCTACTAGCTGTAATAATAATACACAATGCCATATCATATATATTTGCTTGTGAATGATGCCGGACAAGTTGGAGATGATCTTTGCCCCTCTTCTTGCTCTATCTAGAGAGAAGTTAGTGGAGGAGTACATTTTGGTATCCTGAAAAAAAATCTAAGTCCATGACCATTGATGAGTAGGTACAAACAACATTGTTTTGCTTTGCTAATCAATGGTACATATAATATACTGTTACGTGTATACGATTAGTTCTGAAAGCTCTTTAGGTTGGAGGTTTGAAGACAGGCGATTTGATTAATTTGCTCATCAATAAGAAAAGATACACAACCACAAAATACAACACATAACATATTATTATTGTGATCGTATCTTATTGACATGTTTACTACTACATCAAAATCAATACGCCTTGTTGGGCTAGTAGCCAACGCTAGTAAATCTTATTGCAAACATACAAACACAAATAATGTAATTAGAATTAATGTCCGTAGAGAGTCAACAGCAAAACCCATCCGTCAAGCAGTAACAAAAGAGGAGAGGGCAGCTAGAAGAGCTGCTAGAAAAGAACGTGCTAATGCATTTATCAATACAGGCACCGCAGAAGGTGAATCGATTGCTGCAACTACTACTGCCGGAAAACAAGCACAAAAGTCAAGCATGGCATCATCTTCTTCCTTTGATGTCACACGTTTAGGATGGTATGCTGCAGTTATACTTCCAACAGCATTTATTGGTTGGGGTATTGCTGATGAAGATAGTCCACCAGCAAAGTTGGCTAAAATGATTGGATTGACTGATAAGATTGAGGAGTTTGCTCAACCAGCACGTACGAAACTATTGCCAGATTGGAATCAAATTCCCAATATCCCGCCTGACTTCCCAGCTCCGCCATGTCTTGTAATTGATCTAGAGAGTACATTGGTATGCTCAACTTGGGATAGAAAGTATGGATGGAGACATGCCAAACGACCTGGTGTTGATAAGTTCTTGGCATTGATGGCTCAATACTATGAAATTGTAGTGTGGACACCCTCCCCTGATGGTTTGGCCGGGCCGGTTCTTGATAGTCTTGATAGTAAAGGGTATATTATGCATAGACTACATCGTGAAGCAACTAATTATATCAACGGAGTACATGTGAAAGATTTATCATGGCTGAATCGACCCCAACGGAGAATTGTAGTATTGGATGATGACGCATTAGCATTACAACTTCAACCAGAGAACTTAATTCTTGTCAAGCCATACGATAATCCCAATGATCGAGATGATAATACACTTGAACGTATCACTCCACTCCTTGTTGAGATATCGCGTGAGGGCTACGATGATATTCCAGCTCTCTTGGCTCAATTTAGAGGTATGGACGCAGATCAGATTGCAGATGAGTTTGAACGTCGTGTGAATGATCGTGTCAATGTGACTAGGGAAATGAGTCAAAGAGGGTTAGGTTCATTTGCATCGTCCAAGTCACACTTGCCTGCTCCTGAACTTCCTCCGAGTCTTACCAGTGGTGCCGGCAGTGGACAGCAACCACAACAATTAACTGCCAAAGATTTAGTAGGTAATGCTCCCCCATCGGAAGCGGCAGATTCTGGTGTGATTGGGTGGTTACAACGACGTCAAAAGCAGCAAGAAGAACACAATAAAGAGAAATTTGGCCTTTGGAACGAAGTCATGCAGAAGAAACAGGCAGAAAAGAAAAAGAAGATGGAAGAGGCACAAGCTGCTCATCAAGTTGCTTAAACGTAGTGCCGATGGGCTTGTCTCTCTTTCTTAAACTAGAAACTCTGTGATGAAAATCTACTGCTCTTAGAGAAGACATAACCTATTCTATTAGACTCCTCGCCCTTCCACCCAAGATGCCAGATTTCCTTATCTTACCAAACAGTTCTGATGGGAAGGGTATTTGCCTGACAACTTTAGTGAATGAATCCACCACTAAGTTACCCACTGACTTTCCTTCTTCGCCAACTACCGAATCTAAAATACCATCAATGTTATCATCATAGCCACTAATACAGTCCACGAAATAGTCAATCCATCCAACAACTCCTTTATGAAGCAATGGACCATCAACTAAGTAAGATAAAGTTCGTTTCGAAGAGGAAGCATCAGTGGGTGGCTTTCGATCACTTCTTCCTTTGTAATCAATATCTGGCACATTTATTTCATCAAGTTTGGACTGAAGCATTGCAGTAGTCGCTTCATCGTCCCCAACGGCGAGTAATGCGACACCCTCCAATGTTAATCGAAGGTTATTCTTGCTCCGAATAGCTTCTGTGCCTCCTGTAACCATGTCTTCTACCAAATTGGGCGATGTACACAACTCTGCTGCACCTCCATCATCTTTATCACCATTGTTTGATATCAAGCTAGCCCTTAATGTCTCAATTTTACCCACCCATAATTCTCTTATTTCATCTTCTTTCATAAGAGCCGCCTTTCTCTTCTCTTCAATAGTTCTTGCCATGGGTGATATTATTGTTGACCGAATCTCAGCCACACCCTCATCACTAATTGGACTTGGTAATACATCATCCGCTTTCACAGCTGCTGCTAGATCTCGTCGTGATAGGATATGTTTGATATTTTGTACTAGCTCATATAAGTCCGACTCACGTGCTGTATCGTCAGTTACATGAGAAGAAGATGTGTCGTCTACAACTTTCTTTGTGTCAGTCGCCTTTGTTGCCCTTGAACTTTTTGCATTGACAAATTCAGATGATGCCTTGTCATTATCCAGAGCAAGATATGACTTATCACATGTAGCAGCTGCAGTAGTTGTAGAATTGCTGGTAGCTGCATTCAATACCTTAACAAATACATCATTTGCATTAAGAAATAGTATAGATTTATGTTTCTTTGTCTCTTCGTCCATATCATCAACTTTTAATAACCAACTTAAATCATCTAATGCACCATCATATAATTCCATTAATTCTTTTTGGTCTAAATCAATAACTGTCTTCCTACCCAATAATTCACGTAAAGATGGTACTTGATCTTTTAATACTTTGATAATTTTATCATGATACTCAATTTTGGTATGCTGTGTGGTATCTTGTGTTAACCTCTGTTCAAATGATACATATGCATCATTTAATTCATCAATTTCATTTTGTGCGACAGATAGTACTTTCTCACGTTTTGATAATAATGTTTCAGTAGATTTAATAATTGATTGTACGTCATGTGTTATAGTATTTTGTTCATCCTTCTCATTCTCTGGTGGTAGTGGATCAGATGTTTCAAGTTCTTGACGTATACGTTCCAAGTCATCTTGCGTAGGTGGAACATATACCGTCTTTGATTGTATATTCTTCTTTGGTTTTGACGATGGACTATTGTTGTTATTATTATTGTTGGTATCAGTAGTTGTAGTTTTGGGCGGAAATAAAATAGTTGTTACTATAAAGACATGAGCGAGGATGATGTTTGTTATTGATAAAAGTATGACCGCGAGTAAGAATGATATGAAAATAATACATATCTTCTTTATAGGCTTTGCAGTACCGCTGTTACTAGTTGCCATCTTACTTCTTACTGCTATTTATTGCTCCAAGAGGTACCAATAGATGCACCAGAAGCAGAAGAAGTAAAATTAAAGGTATCTCAGAGAAAAAATTGTGAGCATTACCTATAAAATTCGAAAACATGTCCCAATTAACATAGAAAGACTCCCAGTAATCCTAAGGACCTAACTTCTTTGGGCATCTTACTTCTTCTATTACGGGCCAGGCGACCATTAACAATACATTGCAATTAATAAATAAAATATAATAATGGCAAGACGATACGATTCCTCTACAACAACATTCTCTCCCGAGGGACGTTTGCATCAAGTCGAGTATGCCATTGAAGCTATCAACAACGCAGGAACTTCAGTTGGTATCTTAGCCAAAGATGGTGTTGTTATGGCATCTGAGAAGAAGATTACTAGTGGATTATTGGCCCCTGCTAGGGTGAGTAGTTTGTTTTTATATTGTTTGATATATTGTTGATTATGTTGTTTGGTATTAGTATCAGGTTTTTATTGCAATGGACTTTAATAAAATGTATTAGGTACACTCACAAAATTACTCACTAATATCCACCAACAAAACATACACTGATGATAATTATAGACCTCAGAAAAGACATACAAATTATGTGGTCATGCAACCTGCTCTGTTGCTGGATTAACAGCTGATGCTAATATCCTAATTGATCAAGCCCGTCTCCGTGCTGGTCGATATGCCTATCAATATCAGGAACCAATCCCAATTGAAAATCTTGTTGAACATGTCTGTAATTACAAACAGGCATATACCCAATATGGTGGATTACGTCCATTTGGCGTGGCGTTCCTATTCGCGGGATATGATGAAACACATGGTTTCCAATTATATCAAAGTGACCCCAGTGGTAATTACAGTGGATGGAAGGCTACAGTTATAGGTGCCAATAACCAAGCTGGGAAAAGTTTATTGAAAACTGAGTATGGTAGTGAAAAGAAGAACGATGATGATGATGAAATGAAGGTTGATGACGATGCTACACCTGAGATAGAATTACCAGATGTTGCCGAGGCATGTCGTTTAGCTGTGAAGGTATTAAATAAGACTATGGATGGTGCTGTGGCTTCTGCTGAGAAGTTGGAGTTATTTACCATGAGTTTGGATGAGGATGGTAATTGTGTGCATAAGATTTTGAATGAGGAGGAGGCCAAGGCTGTTATTGTTGCGGTTGAGGCTGAGACTTCAGCATCGGGTGATACATAAATTGGTTGTGGTTTCACCTGACCAATGTGCACACAAGGATTTTGTCGAGGATATTATTATTAGAGTGTTCTGTGATGTTTTGACGGTCCTAATAAGATTACTCTACTACTGCCTATGATTTTATTTGTACAAAATAGCAATTTTATCCTAGATGAGGTCAGACAAGGGTGCTTTTAGTTCTTGAATCCTTGTTAGATGGCCTGCACCCGTTCGGTTCTGTGGCGCTCTCAATGATCGCGAGTGGGGGAGGGGCCCCACGAGTGCCTAAAAACAATCAGCTTGCGTCTATCTATGTGAAACACCATCTTCAATACATCGCTGAATATTCGCTAAACAGATACTAATACCCTTTGTCGTTTACTGTACTGCCTCAGATGAGAAGCCTAAATTTCAATGTGGGATACGTTGAAATACTCTAAGTGTCATACATTGAAGTTGCAATTCCACAACTGCATAGTTGTTTTTTTGTTGTCCACATTTCCATACAGGAAACGAGAGCTCCGGACGCGATTGTGAAGGGTAAGCGGTATGCATATCTGATTGAATCTAAATAATAGGCCCACCATTATCTAATCGGATGGGATGCATGGAGCGTAGCGGAATGCATCCCCGCGCCTTAAAGCTGCGCGGTTGATCCAGAAGACAGAATATTGAATATTGAATATTACATAAGAAGTTACCAACTATAGACTATGGCAGACATGTACTAGCGTCTTGAAATGCTCGAAAACATTTGCGGCCTCAGCCACAACAGTATTTTTCACTGTCCTTACCGGTCTCCCGGCG
>Ga0214479_100602_pt1 | contig 19874 bp, 22 predicted proteins | sample M1_20Mar14CPVII9_5_FD_165054 | JGI IMG/M metagenome (GOLD analysis project Ga0214479, IMG submission 165054) | Marine eukaryotic communities from Monterey Bay, California, United States - M1_20Mar14CPVII9sort6BwellE14 | ecosystem: Environmental > Aquatic > Marine > Unclassified | place: USA...
GATTTAAAGATAGTTGTATATTTATGCTCATTTTTGAGGGAGAGAAAAGGGGAGAGCTACGCGTGGAGAAAATTGATATTGAGTTGAGTTGAGTGAGGTCAGTGAGGTTGCAATAATATAAGGAGAGCATCATATCAAACATATCCAATCTAATAAAGGATAATAGGTACTAATTGTGTTGGTGTTCGATAATCGATAAGATAGGTTGCAATAAAGAGTAATAAGCTATATAGAACAATACATCAACAAAATAGATATCAATAATATGAATATATTTCAAACTCTCCTCGTTATATACTCTTGTATGAGAAGTATATCAGTATCGGCATCAGATTATTATCAAGATGATGGATACAATAATAATTATGGTGATTCCATGGGAGAATACTTCGATGGACAACAACCAGCCGCCGGCGGTAATAATCTACTTAAATTAACAGCAACCTCAGTAGTCGGTTGGTTCCTCGGGGGTAAAATCCATTCCAAGCGTGCAGCCAAGGCATTAAAGGGTAAACACTCCAAGGAACGTGCTGCCTTTGTACAATTATATCGTGAACAGGTGGGTGCATTACAAGAGTTTAATAAAGAAAGTGCACGTATTATTCAGGCTATGGAATCATCTATTATTGCCCGGCAGAATGGCGTGCCTGCTGAGATTGACACTGTGCCATTCTTCATGGCAGATACTGATGGATCGAAGAAGATTAGTAAGGCTGAGTTTGATAGGTATGTTCGGGAATATCTCGTGAATTATCCAGGATTAAAGCCAGAAGATGTACCACGATGGGAAAGTTTTGATCACGATTTGAGTGGTCAGATTACATTTGATGAGTATAACCAACAAATGGCAAAGGAGATTAGAAAGGCTCAATACAGAGCTGCCAAGAACTAAACAGGAATTGGGGTGTGTGTGGGTTTGAAGTTGGAGATTGGAACAGCATAATGTAAAGTTCTACTTCGAGACTGGGGTAAAGAAAGATAAAGCAACAATTACTTCCTCTACATATGACCTAATCTTGCTCCGCTTCATATTACTTCATATAATCCTACGGGACGAAATCAAATCAATTAGCTATTTGGTATAGATAATTGTGGTGAAAGTTGTGGTTTAGTAGGTTCACAAAGATATCAGCTTAACCTTTCATCACACTCTGATCTTACAATACACTGACCTCAAAAATGAGGAACAGCGTCAGACTCCACCTAACAAAAAGAGCTGATTACAGCTAACCTCAATAATGAGGAATAGCATCAGCATATACTAACAGGGAATAATTCCAAAAATGATCTCCCTTATTCATCGTCCTTCCAAGGAGCCGTCTGTACTGGCACAGGTTCTTTACTACACTTGGACTCTCTGGAGCCTTTAATTTCATCATCACTCACAAAAGAAGTGCCGGCACCCATGAAAACACGCTTCGCATAGAGTGCACCACGTAACTTTGAGCCAAAGTCGAGAGAAACATCAGCTTCGGGGGCAGTCAAAGTCCCCTCGAGGAGTGCACCATTGAAGCGGAGATCTTTCTTTCCGCTATAGTTCACCTTGAATTGCTTCGGAGAGCCGCCAAATGTCGACAGAGAAAAGGAGCATTCCTTTTGGCTACTTTTGCCAGACTTGCTACTTGATTTCCTCCCTTTACACCCTTTGCTAGACTTGCCACTTTTGAAATTCCATTCAACGTCAAGACTGCATCTAAACTCCCACTTCTTGATGTCAAGCTCTACAATATCATCATCATCGTTTATCATTGCAATGATTTGTACGTCTGGGTAGACAACAAGCTTGTCGATTGTATAGTTACCAGGAACTAGACGCTTGATGCCACCGTCCAAGATCGTAACAGTGCTATATACACCGGGTCGTAAGGTCTTGTCATTAGGAATTGTGACAGGGTTTGCAGCACAGCTTTTGGACGACTTGGAGTTGGAGGACGTTGACTCGGAGGACGTTGACTTTGACGACTTGGACTTGGAAGACTTGGTTTCAAATACACTGACACAATTGGATTCTTCACTGATTGCCCCCAATACATTCAATGGAGGACCATTCAATGGCAGCGGCTCGAGGGAAGATTTTGATGATTTGCCAATAATTACTGATCCTCCAACCTGAGCATAATCAACTTTGAAATTGACATCTTCGTCAACCTTGAGGTCGTGGCCGACGTGAAGTGTACCCCTTAATGTGTACGTAAGAAAAGAAGTGTTAGCTAAATGATTGGTTTTGGTGACATGTGTAAAGTAAGTATACTTGACAATGGCTTACCGCAATTCAACTGGCGAATCATCGTCATCGACAGTACATTCATCAAGAGAAAGCTCCATATCCTTGGTTGAACCGACATTACCGATTGATGGCGTCGCCATACTAGAGAGAAGTTCGACCTCATCCCATCCATAAAGTGTAAAGTTTTGTAGAGAAGTGATCGGCTGTGGACCAATATTAACATTTACCTGAAAATCGAGCAAACAAAAATGAGCATAAATATACAACTATCTTTAAATCAACACCCCATACAGTTGATACTCACTATCGCCTCCTCTGTTCGACGTGTTTGGGTGCACTCGTTGAAACCACTTTCAACTGGAGTTCCGATTGGACTTGAAGCAAAGCCACGGCTAATAACTGTCTGTGATGTACTAGACGGATCGAAGCATCCGTCAGGAAGTATTACGGGGGTTTTAGGTTTGGCGATTGCCTCCGCCTGAACAAAACCTGTCTCACAGATGGTAAGATCAGGCCCAGGTGAAGCAAGCATATTCTTGTCGTCCAATCCATTGAAATTAGAATTCTCATTCCACATTGGCGAGAAAATACACGACCCAAAGTTGAAGTACTCGGCACCAATGCTTGGAGTGTCTACAGATAAGTTCAGCTTGAGGTCACGCAGATCAACGTCACCCTCATTCTGGGCATCGACTTGGTATGTAACAGATCTCATCAAGTCCCCAAGGTTGCTCACATGAATCTTCCTCAAATCGATTTCTAGAATTGGGCGTTCTGGATCCAGACGGAATGATTCGTCCGGAAACGATGTTGTGCTTGTGCCCAAGAACGCCGTATAATCTTCAATAAGGAAATCTCCTGGTACTTTTTCTGCATTTGCCGTGCGTTCTATAACGGGTCCAAGTTTCGGGGTGCCAAATTCGGCAGCGAAACTCAATTCTAATAACCTCAAGGTCACTGACGTTGTATATTCATTGAAGGTAGTGATTTTGAGATTTCCATCGATTGTATAATTGTTGAAAATATCCACAGGTTCTTGAAGTTCCTGGGGATATGTAAGAAGAAGAGTGTTCCCCACTCGCATTCTTATCACGTCGGAGGTTCCTTGATCAACCTTGGTTCCGGTTTCATCAAGTACTTCAAATGCCATGGTGATGGGCATATTAAATGTTACATACCCTGAGGGAATGAACTCAAACTTTTGCTTCTGGGTGGCTGTAATTGTGGGTGAGATGTCTCCAAAATCAATTGTGAGAAAGGGAGGAAGTGGAGGAACAGGAAATGAAAAAGATGGTTTGAAACCAGGTATTGCAAATGCCCCGATGTCAAGTAAGTCAAATTGAAATTGTGACACGTCCTTTTGGCCGGTTACTTGTAGCACGCCGTTATTCAATTTAGGGAGCAAGAGATTACGTTCCCTTATTGCTTGAAATGTGCCACTCAACTCAGGTGCAAAAGATAGAACAGCTCCTGGCGTCAAAACAATCTCTCTCTCTGAGAAAGTAGCAAATCGCCTTCGCCAAAGTGGATTTCCAATAACTTGAAAATCAATAAATGTCTCCAAAAGTGCAACAGCAGTTTCTAGATCACCGCATTCTCGCAATGTCTTGAGTCCCAATTTACTAGCTTCTATCTTTTGCAAAAGGGTCGTAGTTGGATCGGTGAATAAGCTGTCATCAATGTCCTGAAAGGCAGGTTCACAAAGTTCTACCAGAGGTATCCTAAACCCATCTTTTGAAATCAATTGTTCCGCCAGATTAAAGTCTTGATCAAATACTAATGCATCGGGACAAGTGTCTTCAGGTACCACCAAGCAACCGTTAAGACTAAGCCCAGCTGATAATACGAATCGTATATTTTCAAGGTAAGCACCAACTGCTGCTCTATAGAATGGGGGGATAATGGAAAACTTTCCATTATCTGGAATATTTGTAAAAGGGTCAAATTCAAGACCAGACTTCAATGACGTCTTGATTTCAATTGATCCACCACACTTGAAAGAGTTTTGACCAGGGTATGTGATATTAATATCGATAGGCGTATCGACATCCACATAGGTGCCATTGTCAATATCCTCAACATTATAGGATAAACCGGCATCAAATTTAATACCGGCGGTGAAACGGGGTTTGATGGGAAGTGCATTACCAAGTGCATCAAACAATTCTTTAGTACCCTTTAGGACGTCTACAACCGGTTGGGGGATACTATTACCAGATAGACTTTGTAGAATCCCAATGAAAATCTCTATGCCAAGTTGAGGCCCCAGATTGGGGGATTCTTGGAAATCGTCAATGAGTTCTGTTAGGCTCAAATCGAAACTTGAGCGCTTGGAATCAAAATTTGGATCTCTAAGGTCTTGAGCGGACTTTTGGAATCTAGGACTTTGAATCAGGCTCTGAGGAGGTAAGACGCCATTGGATGGGGAGGTTGGGTCACATTCTTGTAAGTTCTGCAGCACATCATCAATCATCAAGTAATAAGTAAGGGAATATAATACGAGTGGGTGTGAGAATTCTACTGGGAATATCACAAATTAAGAGTAATTAATAAAAACAAAACTCACCCTCGTTTCAGACTCCATAATCGTATTCATCGTCAATGCTCTATTCTTAATATCACGACGTAATCCCCTGCGGCGGAATGGGCCATCATTTTCAGATAATATCAATGGGAACATGTCATTAGATGCTAATAGATCATTCGAGTTCATGGTATCACCAACTTCTCCAGTTTCGTCATCATTTACAGCTGTTATAAATACATCCTCATCTTTGAGGCAGATATCTGACACAACGACAGCAGAAGCTTTATTATTATTATTCCTCCTCCCAATACTGGCACCTAATGCAGCAATGGCGATAAAAGTGATACTGCAAATAGCAAGAAGGATGGACTTCTTTCGCTTACTCGCACTGGAGAACTTGGTGTTTTGTTCATAATCGTCATTGGTATTCACATCAACAGAAATGTTGTCATCGTTATCATTGCAATCGTCCAATGTCGGCGCTGGATCTAACACCCATGGGATCTCAATACTTTCTTCGGACATACTATCCAGTATGTTAATTATATTATATATTCGATGTGCACGATGATAATAATTGAAGAAGATTGAAAATTACTTATGAGCATTGTAGTAATAATGAGTATTTCCGTTTCCAACTTTGCACAAATAAACTGAGAGTTTCGTACATTACTCTCTATAAGACTGTTTGAATTATAGTGTACTGATAAACTGAGAGTTTCAATGTTTTACTAAGCATTTCGTTGTTCCTCTCTTGTTCCTCTCATAAGACTGTTTGAATAGGCTTGAGTTTCGACAGCAGACTGGCGCCCAAATAATCATTCGCAGTGAAGTTCTTCCTGGAAGTAATTCCCCGATGAGGGAATAAAGGGCATGGCAACATCATGTTGGGGGGGAAGTTGCACCACCTATTTCCAAAGCGTATTGCTGAGGAATGACCATCTATCTCCACCCGGAGGAGGTACGTGCTGAGGAATGACTGTCTATCTACTGGAGAAGGTAAGCGCTTGATGATGCGCACACCACACTTGCACACTGCTTAAGGGTAGCTTGGTTTGGTTTGGTTCAATGGTAGCTTGTTGTGTGGTGCCATTTCTTGATCACTGACAGTGTTGGATATAAGTGGATGTTATTATTGCCTAGGTGATAGATAAGGGGAAAGCAGATCAAATGCATTAAACCCCCCCGCCAATCCATTCGCTCAACGTGTTGGCTCATTGCCTTTCTTTCTAATCAGTGAGTAAATTGAAAATTAATATCCCAAAACCTACTTTGTAGGAGATGCATGTGGTGGTCATTAATAAAATATACCAAACTAACAATATGCATGATGTATATGCCGTGGGTTAACTGATAAGCCCTTCCCATGTTACCTCGAATTAAATATATTAAAAATGCCTGGACGGTAAACCATTATTGAACGAAGAAGAAGAAGAAGAAGTAAGATCAGAAGTTGAAGATTATAAAGAAAAAACAATGAAGTTAATACAGACGTCCAACACACAAGGCGTCAAATTATAAGGGAAGACCTACCTTCGTAATACCATTGGAAGATTTTAGTAGCAACCTAATCAAGTTTTTAAAACATTGACCGACAATTGTTTAGAAAATTCTCATCTTCCCGCATCCCATGATGAAGTATAATAAGAAAAGTTAGAAGATAGATGTGTATGCTATCATAGTAAACTATCAGCAGAAATAATGAATCTAAATCCTAATACCATGCATCGCTTTACCTACTACATATATCGTTTTATGCTAGCAAATGTTTTAGAATCGAAGGTCTGTATCTTGTTCTTATTGCAATATATCTCGCAGCTCTCAAATAAAAACGTACATTTAATAGTAATGTAAACCTGGACCATCCACCACTTAAGTAAACAGTGCAGTGCAATACACCAAATTATGTTTAAGAACAATTCAAATAAGAAATAATGAGTTTTCTCTTCTGGACTTACCTTGTTTTTGTCTTCAAAGAAATCGATATTGCATAGGTACGAATACGCTATCAAATTAAATACACACTTAGGTTTGATGATAGTGGGCATCATTGTCATGGAAGATTTCGGTATGGTAGAGTGAAAGGCACATCTCTTACCTTCAATGTGGGAGAATCTATGATGGACTTCGGGTAATAGGGAGTCCACTATAAACGGCAAGTCGTAGCTTGTTGGCCAAAAATTATGACAACTAATGGAGTGTGTCACTTTTGCAAAATCGAGCACGCAGGATACCTAATCAAAAATAAGTTCCAGTAAGTTCCACAAGTTTCCCATAGAAATCTCACACTTTTTAAGCATCACATGGAATTTAACTATAGTAGGCAATCGGTGGCGGCACGGCGACCATCACTTATATACTAATGAAATACCGCCGGAACATTACTCACTGGACCCATATTGATTTATGCTGAGGATTAGATACTTTAGAATAGGACCAGAACCACTTCAATTGTACCAACAGTATATTACTAACAAAATGAGCCGTTACAACGATATAGTAATTGCAATAATACACAATAATATACAAACATATACAACAATATACATCAATATAATCGTTGAGGCTAATAAATAATGATATATGATGATGTGCTGCTGGGGGGCGTTATATGTCGGAGGTGCCGCCGTCAAAATGTCGTTTATTTTAAGGTACACCTTGTTATGTTAATAATATATTGGGTGGTATAAACAACAATACAACAACTCCAAACAAATAATTGCAATTAGTTTAAAGGTTGTTAGATGAATTAGTATTGGTTGCTTAGAGTTTGGAGCGTTGTAATTTGAATGGCAGTGGGTATACATAATTAATTTAATTGTTGTTTGTTTGTTGGTTAGGGTGGTGACAATTGCAGTTAGTAGGGTATGTTGGGTTAGATTAATCACGTATTATTGGTTGGTATATGCTATAATGTGGCTATGAGTATTGAAGTATTGGTGTTACTTTAATGGAGTCCATCCTCAATCAGCAACAAACAATACACAACGCAATCTGTAGCGGCCAAAGTATTACAACAGTATTATTGTATGATGTGGTATTAAGATGGGTGGGTATACAATTACACAACTACATATTTATCGAAGAGATATTGTTGTGTTTTGCCGGATGATTTAGCCAGTGAAAGAGGAGGGAAATGGATAATGCACAACAATACACCAACACACAACAATATACAGCAACAATATGTTATTTGATATTGATACCATTGTTTGAGTGATTAGGCACTAAATCATTGGCAAACCGACAATATAATGAGTTTAGATGGGGTAATGAATGTTTTGTTTCGATGTGTGGAGTTTATTGGATGACAGTATATCAAGTATATGTTTGTGTTTTGGTCAAGTTGAGTTGAGGTGGGGATTGGTTATATAGTTGATGTTTGATGTCTAATATGGTGGAATCGAAGTGAACCCAACACAATACAACAATCAGCTAATACATAAGAAGAAGGAGATATGTTGGTTTGACCATTGGAGACATTATATCTATTGAAATGGTCCGGTTATATTCATTGTTTCTACTTTGAGATATCAATATTCAAGCTGGATACTACTAATGCACCATTGGCATAGTAGGTGAACAATAAAGAGTATTCTAATGTATAATTATGCTACTAAACTACAGGATTGCAATGTATTTTGTGGTGCCAACTAACTTAATCCTATACTATTATTTGTTGACATATCATGTGCACATTTTTCAAAAACATAAGTAAATATGAAACGACAATCATAGACCATATTACCGCAGTCCTAAACCGTCACCGCCGTATCTGATCGACAATCATAGTATATATCGGCTACTGGGCGATTGCTGCGGTGATAGGTAGACAATAAGTCCGTCAACGAGCCGCATATTCTCACTAGTATGTCAATATTTCATCGATGAGGAGGTGGTTGAGGAGATGTGGAATATCGGCATCTATTGGACGATTTGGCTAGATCCTTCTTGTCAGTATTTAGATTTGGTTATACATCATTGATATATGCGCCGGGTTACGGTGATAATATCCTCTATTAGCCGTAGGAGCCGCCGATATCCGTGCTATGCGAGAGAGGTGGAGATTCTTTTTTTTTTTTTTTTTTCAAAGGATACCGCGTGCTCGAATTTGACAAGTGACACACTCCATTGGCCGATGTCTATCAACTATCCAATTGCTCTCCGCTATCAAACTACATGCACCTCTAACGAGGCTAGAATAATAAACTCAATTGCGTTGTGACTGAACAGCATTGCAATTGATAATCAACGCCAACACTTGAACATTAAAAATACATATTCTTTGATACATATAGATCTCTTTCAACTTTCAATACAATGCTTGCATTAAACAAAAGGAACTTGACCTTTGTGCAAAATGTTCAATCTCAACGTACTAGTCCAAGCGTTGTAGCAACAGGTACTACTGATAATAATACGATGCCATCGACGTCTACTACAATTGAGCCTCAAACACCTGTAGAAGTATCTTCATCATCAAAGACAAAGGGAGTATCACCGCCATCAAGCTTCTGTGGATCAGAGTGTTTATATAGTACATTGGATATACAGAAATTCTTCACAAAGCCGGTAGTACCACCACCACCGAAGGAAGATGAGAAAGTCAATACTACGACACTGAAAGATGATGAAATTGAATTAAACGATGAAAAGATTACAGACTTTTGTTGTGATCGTACTACTTCTTTGCCAACTGCCACTGCTGATACTATAATCACACCAACTGCATCCACTATCGAGCTACCAAAGTCACCACCAGCAGTTGAACGTCAGACTAAGTTTGGTTTCTATAATAAAACATCTGAGGCTTCCAAGTTTATATTGCAAGATCTATCATCGGTAGCATCTATTGACAACAAGGATACTTCAACTAATAACAAGAAGCAAGTACGATTCGTACCCAATGTCATAGACTCACTATTCGAGGGAAGCGTGGGTAGTTCAGTTGATGAACCATGTTTATCATTTGCAAGTAGTTTTAGCGATGATGATAGTGTACTATCATCTGATAAAGCCGCCGCCGCCGACAAATTCTACGGTCGTATTACCACAGAACAACGTTTAAAGGTACTCTCTGACTGTCGTTTGTATCGTATCCAAATAACATCCTATGAAGATATATTCTTAAAGGAACATGGTACAATGCCAAAATCTACACAAGACAAGGCAGGGTTGTCAGAGATTTATCAACAATATCGCGAGAATAAGCGTATCATTCGTGGTGATGCCGCTACTAAGATCCAATCGTTAATTCGAGGAAAGCTAATTCGATTGCAATGGAGTGTGGCGTTGTTGGCTGCGAGTGAAGTTGCTAAAGCTAATGCTGCTGTTAAGAAAGCAAAGATTGAAGCCGAAAGAGCCGCCGAAGAGGAAGCTAAAGTTACCAATGAGAAAGTTAAGGTAGAAGTTGCAGCAGCTAAACAAGGTACTGATTCTACCGACTTGGTAATCGAGGCACTTGGGGGTAACATTATATATGATGTTACAGATGATGAAACAATTACAAAGCAGAATATAACAATGAAGGATATAGCATTTGTTGATGTTACAAAAGAGGAAGAGATTCATACTGCCGAGAGCATTAAGGATATGGCACAAAACTGTAAGTATTGTTTCTAATTTTTGTTTATGAATGTATGATATGCACAAGAGCTTTATACTCATGTGGTTTTTACCCTTTCTTGTGCAGTTATCAAACAGATTGATACTGTACGATCCACTTTGAATGTTAAGACCAAGTACACACCCACAGTAATGACGGCTCAAGAAGAGAAGACAGGCAATCTATTGGAGAATACAGTACCTAGTCTTGATCTCAACAAAGCTGTTCAAGATATGATATTCGTTCCTACATCCAATGAGAAGGAGACCACTGAGACTCCAACTGATATCGTAGAACCAACATCTTCTGGAGATGTTACCAGCTCCATTACAGCTCTACCTGATCAAATCACTGTCGAGTTGATAACCAAATACTTGACACCCGAAGACAAGAGTAGAATCGCCACCAAGATATTGTCTTCTAAACTACAGGATAAGGAGTTCAAGTTGCCACAGTATACTGATGCTCCCGAGGCAATGTGTGATGTATGCGAGATGCCCAAGTTGGCTACCAAGAATGGTACTATTCCTGATGAATGCGTTGTTTGTGATGCACTATACAAAAAGATTTTGAAGCGTGCCAAGAAAGAGGAAAAGAAGAAGAAGGCGGAAGAAGTTGAGGCTGCAACTGATGTTAATGAGAAGAAGAGTAGGATGCGAGCCAAGGAGTATGAAATGGAACGAAAGCAAGCGAAAGAGTGGCTCCGCCGTGAGAAGTATCGTGGTATGGATTGGTCTGCTTCAGTTCCTTCCACTGTGCGTATGCCCGCTGATGTATATAGAGCAAGTAGGAGGAAGGAACGCCGTGATGCTGCAAAGAGTAGCAATTGCAGCAGTGGCACTGACTCATCTCCAATTCAAAAAGAGCAAGACGAAGAGTGCCGTGTCTTGTCACCTGCATCATCGTCGGATGACAGCAGTGCGTATGATAATCTACTAGATGATGAGTGTGTAAGAGAGTTGCAACGTAAGATCCACGGGTCACCTTTCCCTATCAAGAATGGTGAGGAGCCATCTGATGGTGATAAGGAGGAGACAAAAGGCAGGAGCGTAAAGAAGGAGAATGATGCAGGAGTCAGTTATGAAGAGATATCACAACTATATGAAGAGTTTGAAAAGGAGCATAAGGATGTTGTTGAATATGCTCGTCAAAGAGTAGGGCATAGGAGTGGTGGTCGATCCTCTAATCGACAGGACATGTCTCGCCGTATTAGATCATCAAGTGCTCCAAGTGTATCGTCCTTTAGCGAGTCAAGGGACTATGAAGAGAGGCGATATTATGGGCGTGACCATAGACATCGTGAATATTACCATAACTACGACTCATCTGATTCAATGTCAGAATTGTCTTATGAGCGTGACTATCACTATCGTCGTGGTCCTCGTTACTCTTCTCGTGGTAGATACGTTGATAAGGAGAGGAGAAGCCGTCGTAGGCCTAGGGGTTATCGATCTCAGAGACATGAACATTCTCGTTATCATATGAAACTGGATGATTCATATTCTGATGAGTATTTGCCACGTCGTCGAACTAGGGGAGCTAGGGGAACGTTGACTCTCAAAGATCTTCTAGACAGCGGAAGAATGAGAGGAGGGGAGTTATCATTTGACTTCTATTAGGGTCACGAAGTTAATGTTCAAGTTAATGTGTGTGGGAATCGAGTCAATGGTAGGAAGTGTTAATGATTAAGAAGATATGTTTAGCTGTACAACAATAGACCAGATTACAAATGTATATCAGACATTGTAGCCGCTCTTCTCTGGACTAGACTTACTCTTCAGTATCAAGAGAGTATTGATGTACTATGCATTGGCGACGTATTACTTCTTGTACTTGTAGACTTCTGAAGGATACCGTTACCATTTATTATCTAGCTTTTCACTCTCATAAAATCACCCCCTGCTTGACATATAGTCCCCTAGCTGTCTATTGTGCTCCTATGTAAGACGTATTGCGTCAGTTCATTCTATTCTTAGCTATCATTATCATTCTATTATTAGTTATCATTACTAGAGAATAAGTTTTTCTGGGTTATTATTATTATCTAAAGTATCAATCAATATTGAAATAAAGACAACTTCAAACACAGTAAATATTGTTATCTTGAAACAATCAGTATGACGATAAGACAGTTGCAGCTTCAGCTCCTCCTCTTGATAATGATGAGGATATACCTGTTGTCATGGCATCTGCTATGAGCTCGTCAGTACCTCCCCAACCACCAACACCTCCGGCTCCGGGCATGATTGCAAAAACTACTACTACAACATATAGTGATGGAAGAGTGGTAAAAGAGACAACATATCAACCGGCAAACTCAGTAGCAGCAACACAACCAGTACAACAACCCGCTGCTGCTTCGTCTTATCATCCACCAAGACGTGATTTGGGATCCCGTCCTGTAAATATAACTTGTCCGTACTGTTCTCAAACAGGAAAGACGAGAACAAACTATAATTGTGGCGATTGTACATTAATCAGTGTCCTCATATTATTACTTTGCTTTTTGTGAGTATAATTGCATTTGTTCATATGATTGCGTTTCTTTTGTACTCAATTAAACTCATTCATTCATTTACTTTGAAAGCCCACTATTTTGGATTCCTTTCATTTGCCCTTCATGCCAAGATGTTGAACATCATTGTAGCAACTGTGGAAGATTGGTTGGGAAATCTAGAGCTGAATGTTGTGCATAGATATGGACGAAACAAATGTAAAAGTACATATGTAACTGATGTGGACGATGTTAGTGTTAAGTAATATACTAGCGGGAACAATCATGTATATGAAATATCATCTCTTTTTCCAATCTTTGCCAAGAAGAAACCACTTCCTGGAAGTATATGCTTTGATTCCTTTATGTTCAATGGATTAAAGCGAACTGTTCCATGAACAGACCCTTTTTCAATGAAAGGAACATCTTGTAATGATGATTTTTCATGGGAAGTAAATGATACTGGTATAATATAAGCAGCTTTGTATTTGTTCAGTAACCAAAGAACAACTTGTTCATTTTGCATTGACGATAAAGAACAAGTAGAGTAAACCATAATACCTCCTCTTTTCAGTAGACGAAACCCTGATTCGATGAGACGCTTCTGTAGATCAATCAACTCATTCATGTTTGTATCATTCCATGTGGGAATCCTTGACGGCATTGAAGAAGATAAAGATTGCTGTTTCTCTATGATTCGATGCCGAATCGCACCATCAGAACTACATTCTGCATCAACCAACACTCTATCAAAAGATAGATGTGGCAGCGGCTTGAGGCCGTCATCTCTCTTCTGTTCACTAGTACAAACTGCCTCTACCTTCTCGGTTGCTGTAGTTATGCTGGTATCAACATCAATATCACTGGGTTTTGAATCATCATTTGCATCTTCTTCTCTTTGCTGTAATTCTTTCAATCTACGCTTTTCCCTTGCTCTAGCACTTTTATTCATTCGTTTTCGTTTCCCTTTACATCCGTTTTCTAGTAATGATGTATTTGAATCAAATACTAATCCTTCCTGTGTACCATTCATACCAAAAGTTGTACCATCTGTACAGTATAAACGAATTGTATTTGAACTCTTTTTATCTTTGCTGCGCTTGTGTCCACAGGTAGCTTCATCGATATGATACTTCTTGATAATTTTCTTGCATAACGATATTCGTTGTGATGATATATCAACGCCTACAACCATAGACGATGGTGGAAGTAGATCTGCCATCATACATAGCTTAAGACCGGGTGCACAGCACAAATCTAGTGCACGCAATGGTATATCATCATCGGTATCATCTTTGGTTGATGCAATATCTGTTCTATCCACATCATCATATAAATCAAGTAGCAGTGCACCGACTGCAGCACCACTTGTAACATCCATACCATATACTCTTCCAGATTGGAATGATTGGGAGCGATTTAAGTTAAAAGCTGATGGTATTGCAAAGAATTCAATACCGTGTTGTTTAGAGTTGAGCCATGGTATTGGTAGTGGATAATCCTCGTTGTTGTTGTTGTCTTCTATTTTTGACTTTTGTAATTCAGACTGGATATTCAATTGAAGAGAAATATTAGTGCGCATCTGATAACTTGCAAAATTCAACACAATACAATCTACAATAGTGAGTACAAATTAGTATGTTGATAGATAAGTAATGTATATACGATATCCATCAGAAGTTGTTGCAAAATTACACAACAGTACATAGTGCATTTATTACTCACCTTTAAAAGAGTAAGCGTCTCGTCGCGGTCAAATCTAGGATTAAGACGAACAAATCTATGCCGTAGAGATGATCTATCATCATCATTACAAGGCAGCGGTTGTGTGGAGGACATCTTAGGCGCAAGTTTCATCATTCATCACCTCTATCATTCCATCTGCGGTCATCGAGCCACCACCAACAGATATTTAAATCTATCAGTGAACAAGCTGCAATACGAACTGAACTCTCCACTGTTTAGGTCATCACTCTTACATAATGGCCGGCAGAGAAGAATGTTTAATCTCTTATTTCATCGTCATATCATAAAAGAGATAGGAGCTCAATTTCTTTATGTCTCACATAAAAATTTACTTGGTGAGTACAATACAACATACCATATCAGACAATTCACTTCGATGTCTTCATACGCCATATACACCGTCATCAGTAAGAGTTAAGAGAAAAATGACGTCTCCCTATGAAGCCGAGCTATCACTGGCCAAATCAGCAGCTCTAAAGGGTGGCGAGATAATACGATCATACTCGAATGGTAATGGTGGTGGTCGATCGGCTAACTCGGCGACAGTTGCAGTAAAGTCGGTATGTTTATCTGTGTTGTTATTGTGTATTGCACTACTAAACTTCTTATATTAACCTCTGTGGTGGGCGATGGGGAAGTGATACTAATATGATACTCTATTCAATATAATACGTTTGTATCCAATATTAATGATAATTCTCATCACAATCTCTCTTCTTGATTTACTCATACGCAAGCGTAGGGCGTCGACTTAGTAACAGAGGCGGATACACAGGTTGAAAAGGTGACAACGCAAATGATAAAGAATGCGTTTCCAAATGATCTCATTATTGGCGAAGAAGATCAGGCTGAATCGGCAGCTGGTAAACAGGATGAGTTATTTCCTACTGGTAGGATTTGGTGTGGTGAGTTGTTGCAACTTTGTGCCTGTGTATCGATCTCTTATGAAGAGTTATCTCATGTATATATGTATGCAACAACTCTATGTTTTCTTCAAAACTGCAAACAACTTCTATCATTAACAATTATAAAAGTGGACCCGATCGATGGAACAACCAATTTTGTGCACAACGTGAGTTATCTCTATTACATGCATTGCAAATATACACAAGAGACGAACCAATATATCTAACTCATATATCATCCTCTCTCAAACAAAACGAACAATCATGATAGTATCCATTTGTTGCAGTATCCATAGGCTTTATGGATAAGTCAATACCTCGAGTAGGAGTAGTTTACAACCCTTTCACGAATTCATTATATGAAGCAGCACAGGGTAGTGGTAAAGGCACTCTTCTCAACGATCAGCCAGTACAAATTGATAATGTTGCAACATCTGTACAAGATTGTTTATTAGTTAATAATATTGGACATTATAGATATGATGATTTTGTAGATGAATCAACTGACCGGGTAAAGAAATGGCTAAGAGCAGGCCTGCGAGGTTATAGGGCCTCTGGATCTGCGGCACAGAATTTAGCACACGTTGCTTCTGGCCAGGTATCTTGTTACTATGAACACGGCTATGGAGGTCCATGGGATGTATGTGCTGGCATGGTATTAGTACGCGAGGCAGGAGGCGTTGTATGGGACGCAAGAGAGGTTGAAGGAGATGGAAAGGAACTAGAAATGAGATTTGGAAAAGGTAGTGTCTGTGCCGGATCTAAAGAGGTTGTTCAAGATGTACTAAGGGTGGCAGGTACTCCAACATTTACCTTTACAGAGAGCTAATAGTACATATAGTAATCGTATAGCAGAAATGATTTCAATGATATTACCTATGGCTCTCCATTCTCCCCATTCTTCGTGGTCATTACCATATGTAGCACGACATACACGATTGGTATTGTCTCCCCATGATGGGCGTGCTATGGTACTAGAGTACTAATGATCGGAGCCATATCCATAGGATACCGTAAAAAAATGCATGTAGATACTTAAAACAAATTTGGTATTTGGCCTAGGTATTTTGATGAAAGCTTACCATAGCTATTGAATGAAGCTTCTATCCATATATGGTACAACTGATACACCATAACTATGTCAGAAAAGAATGGATCTACGGTCGTGGAGGTTACGGCGGCCATCGGCGAAGGAGAGGAGGAGGTAGTTGGATTAATGAAATCATCAATAGGTGCCGATAATAAGAAGTCATCAAAAATTATAAGTACTACTGATACCATCGGTGGAACATGGAGAGATAAATATCTAGAATGGAAACAGCAGAAATATCGGTTACCTCGTCATTATAGGCTGGTGAGTGTTCAGTACTCATATTGAGTGATCATATCAATCATTGCAATATTTGCTCACGTGATATGTGCATCTCTTCCATCATATCTTATTCACCAATACACATTTCGCATATGTTATACACTATATATAATAATAGCACACTGAACAAGATGCGGCCAAGTATAGTCTATGGAGTATCAACTTTATTATCACAACATCAGCCATCAATACAAAGATGCTCAATCCTAACTTTGCAATTATGTGTAACCCAAACAGTGGATATGAAGACTCATTCGAGTCCACCGAGCCGTTCGGTTTCAACAGTGCTACCTACTTTCTTCCTATGTGTACTTTGATTGGGGTTGCTATTGCGTCTGTCTTCATTGGACAATTATCTGATAAGTTTGGTCGAAAGAAGTTACTTTTGATATTGGGATGGATATCAACAGTCGGGAGCATTATCAAATATTACACAAAAGACACATTCTGGGGTTTCTGTGCATCAAACTTTGCCTTCGGATTCTTCTTAGGCAACTTACCAGTAGGAATGGCGTATATCGGCGATGTAGAACATAATCAAAAGAGGAAGAATGAAATGCTTGGAGTACTTGTTGGCTGTTTTGTGGGAGGCAATAGCGGAGGAGGGATCATAGCAGTTCTAATGAATGACTTCGGGTTATTCGCCCCTTTATGGATCGGTGCCATATTGATGGCTATATCTTGTGTAACAAGTCATATTTATATGATTGAGCCCGGAGACGGAAGGTTAGATGAAGATGTGGCCGACAAACTTGTAGTGGATGATGATGATGACGAAGAAGAGATAGTAGTACGACCAGAGACAATTGCCAAGCCAGTCATGTACAACATCGTTGGAGGAGCTCTTCTTGATAACATTGGATCTACTGGCCTCTTCCCACTTTGCTTATCACCTCTAGCATTACAAACATTCTATGGTGACTTTGTAGCAAAGGGAGAGGAACCGATCATGACTATTACTGCATATCAATGGCTATCTGTTTGTGTAGCATTGTTGGTGATCCCGTCAACTCAAGTTACTCCATGGACCTTCTCAAAAGTGGGGGTTGCCGGTACTTGTGTATTTGGCAACTTATGCACTGCGGTTGTGACAGGACTCCTATTAATGATTGCCAACTTTCCGGCTACATCTTTAACGTTTGGGTTCTTTGTGTTTGTGATGTATGCTGGCTTCCCCTTCACTGTGCTTAGTCAACTCACAACGGGCCCGATGTTGGACGTCATTGCTCCAGAGGACAAGATTGGTTATGTCCAAGGACTGAACAATTCATCAATGGTAAGATATTATCTTGCATGAACATATCTCTGCACTTTTTTTATACTCACATCTTACTTTTCTCTACCGAACCTATTAAACTTTTCAAGAACTTTGGAATGGCTCTGGCTCCGTGGGCATTTGGACTTCTAGCTGACGCTGCCGGCACAAATATTGCAATCATATGCGGTATAGCCTTCTCTGTCTTGGCAGCATTAGGTAAGTTCCAATGGTTGTTTTACAATATAAGATGAACACATCTTATGCACATTGTTTATACTCACATATTATACTCTGTACCTATAATAGCCAATTCTCCACTTATGTGGAACCCTCAGATGGGTAAACAAAAGCCCAAGCCTCCTCTTGGTAAACGAAAGCTACCTGGAGAGGATGATGCGCTATTTCAGAAGATCCTTGATGGAGATGTAGTGGATCCCGAAATGGCCTTCGAAATTAATAGAGATCGAGGCCTTCATGGCAAGCCTGCTATCACACCTCGTATTAAGACATATGAGGAAGAGAAGGATCATCTTGATTTACTCGCTAAAGGTGCAGGAGAGACTTTTAAATTTCGTCTGGATTTGTATGATCGGGTTATATCAGGACTCTCAGAGACTGGGAATGATCCAAAACATCTAGTGTTTTCAAAGGATGAGCTAATCGATGTTCTTAACTCAATGAAGGGTGCTAATAGAGAGGTTGAGGACGAAGCATCTAGAGAACTTGGACAGTGGTTCGGAGAGTATCTCGCTGACAATGGTTACACTCCTCATACTGCTTCTGTATTAATGAAGCAGCTTTTCATATCATCATTCCCACCGCTTACTCGAGACCGGGACTTCACGGAGGATAACGTCATGGACTACTTGTTGAGGTCGAGGAAGGTACTTGCAACTCATGTCGAACAAGAGAACAAGAATAATACGACCAATACACTAGCTCTACATCCCTATTCATCTGGTTGGTGGTAAACAGTATTGGGTATTCGAATTGTATTTGGTGACAATGAAAAGATCATCTTGTGTTTGTACCCTACTAAAGTTAATGTTTCTGTTATCTGTTGGTCTAACACAACTTCATTTGCAAAGATTTTACTAACTCCAATATTGATTTATATGATCGGAGTCTAGCACTGGTCACCATCGTATCGACATGTATCTGAATTCTTTTCACAGTGCTTAATATTTGCTCTCTTTGCCTCAATCTCTGTCATTTGGTAGTTTTCCATTTCCCATTTTACTCTTTGATTGCAATTTATACCTTTAGCATTCTTCCAGTGACATCGACCGCAGAATTTAGCAATCTCCAATAAATCCTCTTTGACCAAAAAGTCCACTGTCACAGACAAAGTTTTATATAAGTTATGATGCATATTATAGGAAAATACAAACATTGTTTATAATGTATACTTACCTTCATCTTGATTAATGTTTGTCTCTGAATACTTTCCCATTTCTTCAATTATATTACTAGTACTATTTGTACCTTGACCACGAAGACCAACATTGAGTATGTTAAGCTCTTTTCTTGGTTTCTTATCAAAGTAAAAACTAACTACTATAACAACACTACCAAGTAGAAAACCAAGTAGAAAGATGCCCATCATCATACGTCGACTTATCACTAATGGTTTGGGTGAATGTGATGTAAAGCCCTGGCCATTACCACCACGTCTATTATTATCATCAAGGATGAATATACCGTCATTTCCATTATTGTTTCGAGTATAAGCATTATATC
>Ga0214479_100605_pt1 | contig 19829 bp, 15 predicted proteins | sample M1_20Mar14CPVII9_5_FD_165054 | JGI IMG/M metagenome (GOLD analysis project Ga0214479, IMG submission 165054) | Marine eukaryotic communities from Monterey Bay, California, United States - M1_20Mar14CPVII9sort6BwellE14 | ecosystem: Environmental > Aquatic > Marine > Unclassified | place: USA...
AACAACAATGATTCACCTCATCCCCAAAAGCTCAAGACACGTAAAACAGGAACAACCATCACAGCACTACTAGCACAGAATTCCACAGTATTAATATTAGCTGCCGATACACGAGCAACAGATGGCTCGACTGTGGCTGATAAACGTTGTGAGAAGTTACATTCCTTAGCTAATAATGTATGGTGCGCAGGAGCGGGCACTTCTGCTGATGTTGAGGCATTAGTTCGTCGTGTCAAGTTTATCTTTTGGAAGAAGGGTATGATGATGAGTACTAGTACTAGCGGAGGTGGTGGTATTGGCAATATCATTATGAACGGTGAAAGTACAACAGCAAGTAATACTCGTCATAATTGGAGAATGGATACAACAATATCAAATGAAGATCGCAATTTACCCCCAGCATCAGTACCAGCTATACTACATTACATACGAACACAGTTACAAAAATCTCATGGCAATCTAGGTGTTAACTTATTAGTCGGTGGATATGATCATGAAACGAAACATGCACATCTAGCAGCTATACATCCACACGGTTCAATGGATGTTGTCAATTATGCTGCATTAGGTTCAGGTGGGTTAGCCGCCACGGGTGTATTAGAATCCAAATATCCACGCATAGGTAATGGATCATGTTCAATACAAGAGGGTATACAATTGGCAGTTGATGCTGTTAAAGCAGGGATTGATAATGATTTAGGTAGTGGTAGTCAAGTTGATGTATGTGTTATTAGTAGTGAGGGTGTGTTGTATCGTCGAGCGGTGGTATCGGAGGAAGAGATTGAATGGGTTAGTATACATGATGATAATAATGAGAGTAAAGGAGACGATTCAGATGATAGACAAAGTGGAGGAGTAGTTGGGTTTGGGAATGTGCCCTTCAGTATTACATCCAAGAAACTAGTAAGCAGTGGACAGATGGATGAAGTAGAAAGTGAAAGAAGTAGATTCATGGACAACGTATTAGGCAAGAGATGATTAAGAGGGGGGATCGGGGATGGGATGCTGCCGCCTCTCTTGGGGGCTTTAGTTAGTGGTTAGGGTTATGCCATGCTTTTTTGAGAGTTAAGTGAATAAGACGCGATCGAACGGAATAGGATGAATGTCCCCAGAGTCTTATCAAACTTGACCTTACTTATTGACACTTCTTCTCCTGTGATGTTTGTTCGGGTTAACCCCATTCTTTCAGTAAAAACTGCATAGAAATGCAACATCCGGAGGCACAAGAACACAAACAATGTAATAGCGAGTCAACATCAGTTATCATCTTGGGGGGTATTGATCCAGGTCCAGAGGCCTTGCTATCGCGCAAGTAAAACTCTGTAATAACTGCATAGAGATTAAGTTGCAATTAATAAAGGAAAGTTCAGGAATCAGGAAGCAATAGGCTTCTTATTTCTGTTTAATATTACTATTACTCCGTGCATCTCTGGTGTGTTATTTACAATCATCGATATACAACAACCTTAAAACTGCCAATACATAACGATCAATCCCTTTATTATTTATTGTATGAAGATGTGCCCTCTATGAGTCAAGACAATGAAGATGGGCAGATGCCACAACAAATTAATGATCAAGGTATCAGTATCAATATCAACACTGATGGCGATGGCATGCATCGTCAACATCCAATTGCAACAACCGCCGCCGCCAGAATGGCACCTCAGCAGCCACAACCCATTACCTCCTCAACCAATAATGCTATAAGTACAACAACCAATACTAATGATACAAGTACAAAAACACGGCGGCGACCACCACCACGTCGAGTTGATCATACCTATCGTGAATACTCGAAGTTTCCAATGAATGAACTCCCATCGGGGAAAAAGGATAATAATTTCCCAGCTAAAGTACATCGGATTCTTTCCCTACCCGAATATGCTAGTGTAAGTTACATCCATATCTACATGCCATATGATGAGCACATGTATCATGTATGTTATGTTCTCTAACCATATCTCCTCTATCTTCCTCCTCTATCTTCCTCTATCTCTCCCCCCACATACAATCCTCTACCATTTGATTTACAGATCATCTCATGGATGGTAAGTGAGCAGCATATAGTATTCTTTCACTATTTATTAATGCATCTGTATACTCTCACCATGTCCACATATCAATTGGTATCTTATATCAATATCAACAGCCACACGGTAGGGCATGGAAGATACACGATAAGGAACAACTTGTCCGTCAAGTTATTCCCAACTATTTCGGTCAATCTAAATACGAAAGTTTCACCCGTCAATTAAACGGTAAGCTCATCTTGTACAACCATAATACGTATATGATTTAATTTTGATACTCTATTACTATTACTCTTTGTTGTACATATGATGTGTACTTTTCTCTGTTGCTCACAACATAACTCATCCTCCGCTATTCTCAACCTAAAGGATGGGGATTCAAAAGACTTTACCAATCTGGCAATGATTGCAATTCATACTACCATGAGTGTTTCTTACGTGGATTACCTCATTTGACATCGTTGATGAAACGTGTACAGCCTAATCAAGGCAAGCTACTTTCTCATGTGGAGGGAGAGGTAAGTTACAAATATGAACACATGATATGTTCGTTCTATGTTGGTTGTAATCTAACAACTTCCCTCTCGTCCCCATGCTTATCTCACAGCCAAACTTTTATGAGATTGAGAAGGAATATCCTTTACCAGATCCCAATCAAGCATTGCCCATGCACAGCTTTATTCCTCAAGGATGGGGACAAGAAGGAGTTGCTTCAGTTCCTCAAACTCAAGAGACATCATCGGCGGCTGATCCTGCACATAGTAACTTCCAAGCCAATCATTATCCTCCTCATCCAGGAATATATGGTTATGGAATACCACCTCCCCAGTACTATCTTCAAGCTCAACAAGGTCAAGGAGGCCAAGAAGATCAACCCTTCCCTCCACCATACTATCATCCATCAAATCAACCTCCTTCGTACGCATACCAGCTTCCTCCACATGGTCAGCAGCAGCAGCCTCTTCAGTCTGGCTTTCCTGAAGAGCCTGACACTTCAGCCCCAATATCATCAAGTGCAGCAACTTCCGTATCTAATAACTCTTTATCAGTATCTCGTGATGTTGTTGGAGATCAGTTTCAACCTATCAAATTTGATGACTATGGACTATCAGAGAACTCTACATCTGAAGCGGTAACCAATACAACTAATCCAGAGTCTGAATCGTCTTCTGATAAATAAGGAAGCTTTGGGGAGCAAAAGAAGGGAAGAGATACGCACACATAAACGAAAGAGTTGATAACACAGTAGTCCAGGGGAGAAATACTCATCTATATATCTGAAGAGATGATAGTTGGGTTTTGTCATAGTTAGAAAGATAACTTGCAGAGAGTGCTCCTTACTCTCCAACGACATGTAGAGTAAGGAGACGTTAAATGTAGAATGTAAATTAGAGTGAAAACAAGTGCGCAGAGTTGATGTCTATTTTGGTCTCAGCTCTCTAGTAATTATGAATGTATTGAATATTGAACTGTTCATCATTTCTCCAGGGTTTCATCAAAAATACCCCTGCTTCTCTCCAGGCGAGCCATCTTTGTAAGTTTTCTTCCAAAGAAAACATTGACATTATGCCCGACCCTGCTGTACTTTATCCATCAACTTGGTTGCTCCAACTAAAAGCTTGCCTGCCTCCCTAATCATCTCCATGGCCTCCGCAACATTTCCTTCGGAGTCCTTGCTTTGTGACTCTTCATCATCGTACTCTTGTCCACCATCGTTGGCAAAGGACACGTTACTTTTGCTAGTAGTGGACTCTCCTCCACCACCAGCCAAACTGTTCTTAGTTGACGCTTTTGTTTCAGGACTGATAGTGCTGCTCATCTGAGTTTGAGCTTGAGTACCCAACTTGTTAACAGCGTCACACGCTTCTTTAGCTGTTTTCCGAAGAAGTTCACGAGTATCAAGAGTCACAGACTTGAACTTCTTGCTACCCTTTGTTTGAACAGTAACCTCCGATTCTTGACTCTCACTTTGCATGTACTGTGTCATAGTGGGTGCTTGAGTCAAAGGGTAAAACGTTGCGGTGTCATCATCATCTTCATCCTCTTCATTAGTATACTCGACCTGAAGGTTGGTATTCATACTTTTGCTCTCCTCCTCACCATCACTCATGACATCATCATCGTCTTCCTTCTTCTCCTTCTTCTCCTTCTTCTTGTCGGCAGCTTTGGCAGGCTTGGCCTGCTTGCTCTTTGATGAACGACGAGATTTACTCTTCTCAGTGGCAGTAACGTCACTCATATCTTCATCCAGTTCCAAGGCGGATTCCTCCTTCTTTTTCAATGATTTGGACTTTTTCATCTTACGGCCACTCTTGGTGGGATCAATACAAGCCTCTTCAACCTCAGAAGGGGACTTCCTCTTCTTCTGTTGTTCCTTCTTGCCATTGTTGATGGATTTGGATGACGACTTGGCTTTTGAACTTCCACGGCCTTTGGGAGCAACGACACGCTCGTTACTACCGAGGGAGAATTCCTCATCCTCAATATCAAGGCCCATATCACCTCGTTCCTTCTTGGCCTGGCCTTTCTTCCTCCTACGACCTGTTGTCTTAGCCGTACTTGCTTGATCAACTTTGGCAGGCTCTTCGTCCGACTTCTTGCCCTTGTTGGCAGTGCGAGCAGATGTACGGGTGGGTCGAACACTACGCTCAGCCACCTCCTTTGCTACCCTACCCTCTTTTTGAGTAGGTTGGTAATCATCCTCTGGATCCGAGGCTTCTTCCTCCTCATCTGATGAATATACCACGGTATCCTCATCATCCTCGTAATCATCCAAATCATATTCCTTACTCTTCTTCTTGGTAGCTTTCTTCTTCTCGGCAGCACTACGACGGGAGTTCTTTGCTTTTGAATCCTTGGACTTCTTCTTCTTGGCAGCGGCCTCTTCGGCTTCTTCTTCAGCTTCAAGCCGAGCTTTTGCCAAAAAGTCTTCACGTGTTTTCTTGGGGTGCACTTTGGCACGTGTCTTGGAAGATGATGCCTTGGACTTGACAATCTCACTTCCTTTGGACGTCATGGTATCATCATCGGAGGAGTCATTTTCCACGGCACGGCTCTTTTTGTTTCTCGATAATGCCTTGGCTGTATGAAAGATTTGTCAGAGGGGTAAATAAAGTTAGTTTGTCTGTCATCGGTAAATAAGTATATGTATACTGGCTTCTGCTATAAATAAATGAACTCACCCTTTGAGACGTTGGATTTGTCTCCCCGCTTGGTGGTGCTACGAGCTGAGGGTTTACGGGCCTTGTTGCCGCACGTGGACTCCTCATCATCCGAGCTGTCTTCCTCCATGTGTTTGTTGGAAGACTTGCCTGTTTTATAATAGAAGGTATATGATAATCGTAATGAGTGGGGGTGAATGCAAAACAATGTATACCTAAACAACACTCAGATAAACATAATATCTTACCATACTTGGATGATTTGCCACCGCCTCTCTTTTTATCCCCCTTTACACGACGAGTGCTGTAGGTAATATCCTCATCATCTGTATCAAGTTCACGCTCCGAATCCTCCTCACTGAACCTACTCTCATCCAAATTGATGGGTTTATTACTTTTCAAACGTTCACTACGCCTCTTGCCACTAGTAGTATCGTTTGTATTTGACCCACGTTTAGTTGAATTCTCCTTCCCACCCTCGTAATCAGTTTCCTCATCAGATGTATCATCATCCCTCTTGGTACTTGTCTTTTTACGGCGGGGGTTGGTATTCTTTTTGGTGGTGGTGGATTTACCTTTGGTGGATGCAACCTTCTTCTTCCTCTGTTTCTTTGTATCCACGTCCATATCCATATCATCTTCATCATCACTCTCATCATCATCATCCTTGATTACCCTACGATTGCTACTGCTTTTCTTCTCCTTCTTGACAGTAGATTTGGGGAATAAACGTCTCGATCCCAATTCCGACTCAACACTTGCATTTTCGTCCACATCACTATCAACATCTGTATCATCTTCATCCTCATCAATACCACCATTACGATTATTATATACGTCATTTTTTTCTACTTCATCATCCTCATCAAAATGAAACTCGGCACCATCGTCTGGCTGCGTATCAAGCGGCTGGGTAGCATCCGAATCTTCATCAACATCCATTTTATTATCCTCCATAATATCCAATTCCTTCTCAGGACTAGTACTCTCACTAAGTAATTCAGAATCAAATGTGGATTGATGTTGTGTAAGATTATTTTTCTTAACCGTAACCTCCATATCTTCTACCTCCAACTCCAAATTCTTCTTCTTGGTACCACCACGTCGGCCAGCACGTCGTAATTCCTGTTTCTCACCTATGGACTTGCCAAATACTCCCTTTTTACGCGTGCCTCCAACACCACCAGCTCGAGGGCGTGACTTGGAGATAACATTGAGAGATGGCAAGTCGTCAAAGTGTTGTGTGAAGGAATTACTTTGCGGATCATTGTGTTTGAAATGTTTAATCTCAAGAGGGGTTTTGTGACTAACTCCTCTGGATCTACTCATGGTATACTATATTACGTTTGTGAGGAGAGGTGATATATCAAGAGGCAATCAATAAAACAAAGTTAGTACAATACAATGTAAAAAATTACCCAATGCAAATTTAATCGGTTAATTATACCCCCAGTCTTTAAAGAAATGATATATCTTCTTACCTTGTAATAATATATATGTGGCAGCCTCTTCTATATAATCTTTGAATGCACCAACTCTTTTATATTCAATAAAGGAGAGGACTCCAATTCTATTGCGAGCAACCAAAGCAGCTCAAAGCCTAAGAAATAAAAAATGAGTCTTGGTATACTAGAGGTAAACCGGAGGTATAAAAAGATACCGATCAAATCAAATTTATTAGGTGAGGGATCTACCAATACATAGTAGCGACAGCTAATTGTATAGAACACATACCCATTATGTACATTTGCACTGTCTTCATGCATATCAACTCTTTAGTTGTTAACCTAGGTTAGTAGTGGTATTTTGGTGGTTGAGCCTCTTGGCTCTCTCCATATTCTCGATATCTCTTGCTCTCCATCCATTTCATTCACCTGCCGTCTCCTTCCTCCTTCTTTAGCTCCCAATATAGAAATCGACTCTTGACAATATTCATACGCGGCATAACTTTCCACTGTTCATTCATAATACTTGATAGACAATCTAGCACACCCTGTATTTCTCTATTGCCATTCACATCAATACATACGACCGATGGTGCCGAGTTAACGAGGGATGTTTCACATAGAGTTCGAATGGCTGTCATTTCTTTTGGTATTAATACATCACCGAGGGCAAATTTACACTTAGGATACCTGTGACGAGCGGGTGGAGCGAGTTTATAAGACAAGTGATGACATGTGAGGAAGCAACAGAGTATCCCCGGCATCAGTGACAGTTCCTTACCTTTCATTTGCAACATTGATAGAGTTCGTAGACTTGTCAATTCCCAAACAAGATACTCGATTCTCACTCTCTTTACTATCATTCTCAACAACTTTCTTTTCGGTATCCTTAGGGTCGGTCTCTTCATTCTTTGGCGGAGGCCATACTCGAGGTACGTCTTTGTCTAGCAGTGAGTTGTATATCTTATCACAGGTTATTCCATAGTCACATCCAATTTCCATAAAGCTATCATTAGGCGTGGTATGTACCTTGGCGACTCGTCTATATATATTAGTCTCTGGCACAACAACGACCAATGGTGGCAATGTTGATGATTGCACACTAGGTTCCAAGATGGGTACCAAATTGTACGCTTTAACATGATATGTAGATCCCTTGGAATATCGTACTAGTACACGTCGTTCATCGTACTTCTGGTTGGTAGAAATTGCAACTGAAGATAATGTTTGTGTATTGGCGTCTTCTGTTCTTGATATCACTTCTTCATCATCTGATATAACACGTGCTCGTAGGAAGAACTCCTTTCTACTGTGATTCAATGTAGAAGTTTCCTCTTGTAGGTTGTTGTCGGTATCATTGTCATCGTCCTTCTTTACATTTGTATCATCTTCTGTTTGTTTGCCATCATCGTCATCGGCATTGATATTGATTTGCTTTCGTTTGTTCTTCTTATTTCTCCTCTTCTTATGAAGTGCCTGAGCATTATATCCAATATTATTAGAACTTCTAATGTTAGTTGCTTTTGGTTGTTTGGGCTTTCCTTTAGATAGTAATACCCATACTAATGTACCAGGTGCATATCTATTCGAATTTTGATTTGGTGGTGATGTTTGTGTTTGGAGAAGTTGTGGTTTACCTAACCAATCAGTTTCGAATATATCATATGGTATATATTTGTACTGCGTATTAGTGGCACCAGTGCTGTCATCAATACCGGTACATGGCGGCTGTGGTAAGCATAAGGCGGCCAACATAATGGTTGGTTTCTGTAATAACACTGAGATGGTAGAGGATACCGTTTGGTCGCTAAACACTCAATTTCCTCTTCTGCGTCTTTCATTGTCAAGGCTTAATCCTAGCTTGATCTATTAGTTGGTGGACATATATTGCAATAGTAGTGCATATCGTCATATAATATTGCAACGTAGTAATATTTTTGACTGTCTTTTAGATACATACACAAGTTGTGCACAGGCGCATTTTCTTGTATTATTACAACTTACTATACAATACTATGTATGGAAGACGGATTAGAACAAAATAATACTGGTAGTACCGAAGCATCTGATGAATATGATGCCAGTCTAGATTATAATATAGCAAGCGAAAAATTAAGTAAAGACATACTAAATCAACTGAGGAACAATGACCCAAAAGTTACTTCTCTGGAAGTGTCATTCGGAGGGACGCTGTATAATAACAACCATATATGTGCCAATACTGTTGATTGGGGGAGAAAGAGGGAAGATATATTTCTGAAAACAAACATATCAAATATCTATTCATCTGTGGCAGTGTATCATCAAACGAGCAAGATATTGATAATTGCAAAGTATTCTACAGAGCAGTTGCTTGTAATACATCCATCAGGCATCTGTTTTTGAAGGAGTGCTGTTTTGATATGGGAGAAATGTTGACCATTCTGATGCCGTTCTTTGATCGTAATAGCAATAGTCTTGTTACTTTGGAACTCAACAACTTTCAAGATTGCGGTGGGTATAAGAGAGTTGATCTTCTAATAAATGCTTTATCTAAATGTACCTCTCTACAAAGATTTGGGTTCAAGCCGGATGATTTAAATCAAAGTGTTCGATTTTATGACGATGAATCTACTTCAAAGTTGATTACTGAATTGGTCAGGCATCGAAATCTAAGGAAACTTACACTGACAATATGTAACCTGGATCTTCGTATAGATCTACGGCAATTACTTCCAAGGATTAAAAAGTTAGAAGATTTCAGCCTCTATAGTAATTTTGACGACGTAGAAGCAAAGTGTCTGTGTCGAGCTTTAGGAGGTAGTAAATGTATCAAGGCATTGCACATAGAAGGTAATAGTGATATCTCCGCTGTTGGATGGGGAGCCATAAGTAGGTACATAAGCATATCTTCGACATTAGTTACCCTTGCATTATGTGCCTTTGATGAACCTGGTATTGACGACGAATCATTGCGTATATTGGGAGTTGGGATTGCCAGAACCCACTCAAGGCTAAAGGAACTATCAATTTTGAGTAGTGATTGTACCAGCGATGGATGGGTGACGTTCTTCGACCGACTAATAGACTCCAATTTGAACTTGGAGAGGTTAGATCTTAGTTACAACTATACTATCAACGATAACGCGGTTGCGTCAATGGCAACTTGGCTGTCAAATATGACCTCTTTGGAGACTTTGATCATGGACTCATGCCATGATGGGGCAACCATGATTGATGATGATGCAGATGATGATGATGTTACATCCTTAGGATGGATTTCACTAACAAACCTTCTACAGAATCCAGATTCGAGGCTGGGTCATCTTGACATTAAGTACAATCCGAATATCAATGATCAAGTACTGATTTCCTATGCAAATGCGCTTGTTAACAACAATACTCTGGAACACTTATATTTTGATAATACTGAGATAACTATAACGGGATATATTGCATTGGCAAATGTACTGTGTAACAAATCAAGCAAGGAAACTATCCATACCTCCAACCACACACTTCAAGGGTTATTCTTATTCCGGTTTGAATCATCATCATCTCAGTTTATTAGTCGGGACGATGCTCATGAACTAGAATCGTTGCTTCAGCTGAATAAGAACGAAAACAAAGTTGAGGTAGTGCGTCAGAAGATCTTACGCTACCATTTTTGCAATGGTTCTAACAACATCGAGGAATTTGTCGATATGGATTTGGGTATAATGCCTCATGCGATCTCATGGATAGGCAAGAATGAAGCTGGTTTATCGTTACTCTACAAGCTATGCGAAAGCATGCCATCTTTATTTGATTCCGAGAGTAAAGCAAAAGCATCTCAAGAAGAAGCAAAGAACAAGAGACACCAAGCCTGATGTACATGTTAGGGATTCCATTTACTACGTCACTAGTAGTTAAAATTTATCTAGTTCACAATCTACCAACCATTGACATTCTCCCTTCCCTTCAAATCCCTCCTCCCGTAGCTACTTTACTTCTTATCCTTCTTTTTCTTTTCCTTCTTGGGTGTCTTGCCGTCCTTCTTCTTCTTTTTCTTCTTCTTCTTTTCCCCATTCTCTTCTCCTCCATCACCACTGCCGCTATCCTCGTCCATGGGTGAGGGTGGCGCAGCCTTTTCTTCAGACTTCTTGACTTCCTCCACGAGCTTCTTATTACCATTAGCCAGTTCGGGAGGCTTGGAAGCACCGTCCACACTCTTGTAGCCCTCCAAAAAGTCCTTGGGGGTCTTGTCATTTGGCTTACCATGTTTATCCAGCTTCCCCTCCTTAATAAGACCCTTCTTGCGCTGCGCCATTGGACCAAGACCCCAACGACGGGGGTATGTATCCCTTTCCATAATAACACGCTTAATTTTGGCAACCACGCCATGATCACACGTGGCCATAACTGCCGTGGTCATCTGTGCTATAGCCACGGCTATTGCCTCACCCTTGGTAGTCATTAATACCACCTCTTGATTAATATCAATATCATCGGCAAATCGTAATAATCCAGGTATCATAAGCTTGGCACCGTAACAAATAGCATTAACCGCCGAATCTTTCACAACCACCCTCTTGTAATTAGTCAATAATATTTCCAATGGCATAACCACCCTTCGTAGATACTTTTCATCCTTGGTGGTATCATAGACATGCTGAGCATCCATAACATCATGCATGGTTACCAAATTATCCTGTTCGGACATGACACCACTGCGTACACGACGTAACTCCTGCATATGTCCACCAGTACCCACCAATAATCCCAAATGGACACATAATGTACGAACATAGGTACCCGCCTCACAACTTACCCAGAATATACCTAAATTACGTTTCTCATCATATTCAATCAATTTACTTTCATATATAGTACGAATACGTAATTGACGCTTCACTGCCGATATTAATGGTGGACGTTGGAATAATGCACCGGTCAATGTTTCCACAGCACGATGTAACTGCTTCGTATCATCAATAGCAGAATGTAACCGAACAACACCGACGTATTCCTTACCGGCACTTTGTTGTGCCTTAACTAATCGTGTTGCGCGGTCAATACAAACGATTAAACAACCGGTAACCTTTGGATCTAACGTTCCTGAATGTCCAGTCTTCTCAACACGTAATATACGTTTAATCCATGATACTACCTCATGACTTGATGGGTTGGCGGGCTTGTCAAGATTGATAACGCCTGAGGATATATGATCTTTGAGTGATCGTGATAATGGTGACGAACCACAGGGGATGGGTGTGTAGTGTGATGTACGGATGTGTAAATTGGAATAGTTTTTGAGTAATAGTGGCCAATTGGATGTGTCTAATTTGGGTGTATGGCTGGACGGTGCAATCATAGGTGTTGTAGAAGTCGAATCCACTGCTCCCCCATCTGATGCCTTTCTTTTCTTCTTGCTAGATTCTCCTGTGTAGTATCAGATTACATTGCAACAGCATAGAAACATATCATGTGAGCAATTAGATCTTTTCATTCAATGCAAGATAGATATTTACAGATGGCCATAATAGGATAGATCAATCTCCCGACATCGACATCATTAAAAATTCAATGCAAGATATACGATACATAAGCTGGACAAAGAGATAGATATCAACTCCTCCTTTATGACATCGATCATTACATCAAAATAAAATAATGATGTGGTATCCTTCCTTCATATATCTAAATTGCTTGCTGATACGTACCTGACTTCCCCATACTTAAAGTATATGATTACTGTGTATATAATTGCAATTATTTTCTATATTCTATGTCCTAAGGGGTGAGATATGTTACCTAACGCTAGTAATAAAATCTCATGCTATTTGTGGTGAGTTTTGTGAATTGCAAATGGTATCCTGATGAAGACGATGCTTCAGTTCAACAGGAATATGAAGCCCCAAACAATGAAGTGTTATTTGTAATAGTTCATCGACAATTTGTATCATGATTCGCTTACTATCTACTGAAGGTTCATTCATAGTTGTTGTCAATTAACTTGGTGTTGACCCGTGACAAAATATAAAGTCACAGATCACACAAATTGAAAGATCACAGCGGGGATGGGCGGAGTAGAGGTAAAGACGCGATATATAAGGTTCATGCTTGAATTATGATATTAATATGTGGCATATAAAACTTTCAACTCATCCACCAAGGTCCCTCTAAGCACTAGGTCACTTCTAGGCATTATGTAGATAGGCATGCATAAGGCAGCATAAAGGATACGATTTACGATACCGTCGGGAGAGTACTATATAATCTGATTTATGCTCGCAGTTTTAGTTGAATAATTATCCAATACATCAAATTATGGACAACGATTGCCGAGATTTGATGCACCGGATTAAGCAAAATGATCCAACATTACAGAAGTTGTTGATAGGTAACTATTCTACCTCGATAGCGAATAATTCCATAGCACATGATCATCACGAATTGTTCAAGTTCAAATCGAGAGATAATGGTGATTATTCAAAAATTGGTGAATATATTGGGAGGAATACTTATTTGTATGCATTGGCTATTAACTTGGATGGGTTAATGTTCGGTATTGGTGAAGGTAGTGGCTTATATCATGGTCTCAAAGATAATTCTTCAATACGTGAACTGACCATATTCGGCTGGCATACTGTGCATTATACAATTATTCAGAAACTATTGAATGTTTATCAGGTAAATAATCTTTGTCTTCAATATATATCCTTTCCAGAGGCAAGAATACATGGAGATGAACATATTATTGCATCATTTTTATGGAGCTGTATAAATCTCCAAGAAATCAACCTGAACGAATGCAACATAACCGATGAACAACTCACACCAATAATTGAGGCAAAGTGTGGGCATCCTGCATTGAAGAAGTTGTCTTTATATCATAACAGAATTGGAAATATTGGTTGCGAGGCAATTGCTGCCATGTTTGAATACCCATATTTTAGTTTACAGAGGCTAGATCTATCATACAATGAAATCAATAACGAGGGTGTACTTGCCATTGCCACAAAGCTATCCCACAAAAGGTCAACGTTGAAGGAATTCATCTTGGACAGCAACCCAATTGATTGGGCTGGTATAGATGATGGCTTCTTCAATACAATATGTAACACATCAAGTATCAGTAGTATATATTTATCAAATCAATCACTTGAAAAGTTATCTGATGAAAATCTTGAGTTGGGAAGCAAACTAACCTTCTTACTAGGGCTGAATAAAGGCTGGAACAAAAGCCAAGTTGCAAAAAGAAAGATACTACAATACCATCCAAATATTGATATAGAGCCACTAATTTGTTGGGATTCAGAAGGAGAGTGGACCTTGAAAGCCCTTCCATATGTTATTGTTTGGTTCAAAAGAGCGAGCGAAGCTGTTGATAGTTCATTTGACGATGATGAAGGCATTTTTTTGTTGGGTGATCGAAGCTTAGTCGAAGGATGGAGGGTTATTATCGGGAACAGGAAACTATCCGCAATTTATCAGTTTGCTCGAACGATGCCACTTCTGTTTATACCCGTAAGTCATACCAAAGCAGACAAGAAAAAGAGGAAGAGAGATTGTATGTAGGTTTGTATAGAAAGGCACAGCAGCACAGTCTAAGCATAGATACAAATTGGCTTCTACAATTACCCTGTCAATATAGGCATACAGATTACATCACATAATACATCGTGTTTCCATATCACTCTGCCGATATACTAAATTTTCTTCTTCTCTATACAATTCAATCTGTACATTTAACTTGTATTTACATACAATATGTCAAAGCAATCACCCAAGTCAAGGCACAAACAAAAGTCACAGAAACACACAAATTGAAAGATCGCAGCCGAGAGTAGAGCTAGAGATAGAGATACTGAGTTAAGGTTCATGCTCAAATGATCTAATTGATATGCGGCATATATAACCGTTAATTTGTCCAAGAGCGCCACCCTTTGCTATCAGCGGTCGTTAGCCACTCTCAGAAGAAAAAGGATACCGTTTGCATCATCTTCACAATCAAGTTTGTAGTTATTACCTATCGTACTGTGCTTGTTTCGTTCCTCTGGTCTCGATGGATTGGATGTGAATACCTACCATCTATATAGTTCCTAAATTATTAGTTAAGGTGTTTGTCTTTTGATAGAAAGTGGCGTGGTTTGAGAAGATCTAGTTTACTCTTCTCTCTCTCATACTCTCGACATAATATATAAGAGTGTACCCGTCTCCATTATTTCATCAAAGATTAGTATGAAAATATTATCTGCAGTTATGAGTAACGGCCAAGAAATGACATTTGACTGGGGCAGAGGTATGTTTGTACCTCTGGACCTAGAGGCGATACGCCAAAGTGATCAGGTAGTAAAGAATAATCAGCAAAATGCCGACACATTGCATAGAATTCAACAGAATGATGCATCATTACGAGTATTGCAAGTAGGTTGCGATATAGAGAGGAACGAAACACCAATTGGTGACGGTAAATTCACTGTTCCTTGTATCACAGGAGACAGTAGTGAATATTCTACACTAGGTGCAGCTGTTGCAACAAATAAGCATATCAAAAAATTAAAGGTTCACGTCCTTGGACATCCTTTGGATATTGAAGAGAGTGGTTTCTTTGATGGTTTAAAGCTAAACACTTCCATTAACAATTTGGAGCTTCATTGTGCAGAAGGGGTTGGCCTTGCTAGTGTTAGCAAGTTTGGAAGGTTGGCCCATGAAATACTGAAGAAGTATCAGGAAAACAACAATCTAACTCAACTTGTTATTCATAATGCCGCCACTGGAAGTGATGAATCGAGTGATATACTCTGTCATGCATTGAGAACTTGTACAAATCTTACGTCAGTTACTTTAGATAATCGTATCGGGAATAACAACTACAACATTGACCCCAGGGAAATTGCCTCAATACTAGAAGATCCAAATTGCAATATACATTATCTTTCTCTCGAAAACAATGATATTGATATTGGGTGTGCGACTATTATTGCCAATAGTTTGGCTAGTAATACCAAGCTGATTCATCTCAATCTGCAAAACAATGGTTTAGAAGAAGGTATAGAGGATGTATTCTCAAGATTGTTATGCAACGCATCCACCATCAACGATACATATTCTTCAAACCATACACTCGAAAAATTAGTGTATAGACGCCTACGGTCTCATGGGACATTGCTCGTCTCCTTACTGAAGTTGAATCGGATTACAAACAAAGGTCATGTTGCAATCAAGAAGATATTACAGTACCATCCAAACATTGATATGGAACAGTTATTTGAATGGGGTTCCGATGGTGAAAGGAGTTTAAAAGCACTGCCTTATGTCATTGATTGGTTTGAAAGGGCAGAGAAAGCGGTTGATCATGACGATGAGAGTGTTGTATCAAGTGATGATAGTTCAGATTATTCAGATTCAGATGATAGTTCTTCTAGTTCAGAAGAAGAGGACGACGATTATGATTACCAAGTTGAGAAGAGAAAACTAGCAGCAATCTACCAATTTGCTTTGGCTATGCCAGTTCTTTTTATCCCCACTTTCAACAAGAAGAGGAAGTTGGTCTCATAAAGTAGATGGCAGACAGGGTACAGTCTAAGCATAGATACGAATTACTTCTATCATTACCCTTCTATACACAATACATCGCACGGATTACCACATCATTTTACCCACATCATTCTGCCGATACTGCATTTTCTTTTCTTTACAATTTCTATACAATCTTCAATCAATCTACATACAATATGTCAAAGCAATCACCCAAGCAAGACCAGTGGTACCAATCGTAGTTAAAATGAAAAGTTCCCCATATACCATTAGTTTGATCCGATCAAATGCTAGCTTGGGAATCGATCCGCCATCTTCTCCAATACCGATGCCACTACAAAGTAAATGATCTTTGGATACTTCCGATACTCTTGACGTAGTGTAGGATCCATTAGCATGGCCCATCAAATTCGTATCAACAGTCAAACAGAATGTCATGGCGAGAGATTGCAATACCAAAACAACAAACGCACCATCGGCATTACCAATAAACAACATAAACTGTGCACCACCGGCAGCGGCCATACCAGCGAATTGACTTAATACACCTAATTTGATAAATAATGATCGGGTAAATCCTAAGTCGACGAACATTTCTAGGAATCCAAGGCCTCGTAATTTGTTTACACATAATGATGCCGTTTGCATAACTGCATAACAAAGTAGAGCGATAATGTAAAACCAATAATCTTTGTTTGATATGAACTTTGATTTGGACATGCATTTGGTAAATCGGATATCGGTTGTTTTGTAATTAATATAATCATCGGTACTGCAACTTGTATAATAATCGCCAGAAACAACATCACTACGGCATAAACATTTCGAAATGGTGTTGACGACGACCATGGTGCAATGAAACAATGGGTAAAGATACTCTTTGTTGCAAGTGCTGATGATCGAGCAGATTGTATCTCCGAGCGTGCCCAGTTGGCACAAACTATGTCTTCGGGTGAGGCGTTTTTGTGTTGTTTCTTCAACTCCACGGCATCCTTGTCAATATTTAGAAGGATATCGTATGCCGATGAGACTGACTCTTTGTCTTTGAACTTGTCCTTCTTCCTCCATCGTGTAAGATTTGTATATATTGATTGTAGTATTGATGACCTAGTAAGGCGACCTACTACCTCCTACTACCAATATTGATATGACCTATCTTGCAATGCAATTCATTGACTTATCAAAATGATGCACTGATACTCAATGATGTGATGTTTTTATAAGAGTATCTTTGCAGTCGACGATAGATTCTAGGAACTCGTAGGATATGAAAAGTATTTTGCAACATCAGGCAACAATTACAACTACTAATAGTATCTATCCCGGGCCTTCTGTATAGATATAGGTAGCATTCTAAATATCTCATGTTTACATCATCTCTTCGTCCGTGCCATACTGAAGATACTTTTTTAGGATACCAACATAAAACTCGTATTACTCTATCTTCTTACATTTATCGTCTACCATATCTGCCAATCAATCATAATATCATCTGCCAACCAATCATAATATCTTACTCTCGTATATAAGTTTAATCTCCTCTCTGTTTATCAATATCATTCATATCTCATAGCAACCTTTCGAACTGTATTCAAGTATTTGAGCAACCTCTCCTCACTTGTCCGACTAGCTGCCTCCTTTCCTTCTGCAATGCATCGATCCCAAAGCGCCCTCTGAGAGGCCTCTGTTGGCATAACTCTAGTAACACACTGGAACGCATCGCTATCATGAGCTCTAACCAAAGCGGTCGCAGCAATTAAAGCATACACTCCTTGGGTACTAACGTCGTCTGCTGCAATGATATGATCGGCAGCTATGTCCTTGCCGTTGCTATTGGCAACTGCCCCAATCCTTTTTCCATTGTTGATGTGTTTGTGTATCTTATCAATGACCTTCCCAAAGCCTAACTCATTTCCCCCGTCCCCTATTGCAATGAACTTCCTCATTTCATTTGTACGATGTCTGAAATGCTTTACTGAGTTGTGTAAGGGAGCAATAAACCTCTTATCATTTAATTTTGTACCTCTCACGGTATAACAATATCCGTCGGCTGATGGACCAGCCCGGTGACATGCAATTATCATGTCAATCTCTTCTTTCATACCTTTTTCCAGATTTGACATACGCTTGTCCTTGTCCTTACGACTAATATAATAATGTTTGATGCTTGAATATTGGTCAGTTGTGTTCATTGGATTCGGACAATAATGACGTGTTTTGATTTCTTCACAGACAGCTTTTAAAATGGATTCATTGCACTTTTCCGATATAATGACAACATTGTAACCGAGGTGCATACATGCCACGCTAAGGGTAACTGCGTCTGCTAAGTTATCAGGACCAACTAGAATGCCAATCTCTGGTCGAGCACGCAAATTATAATTGGTATTTCTCAATCTTGCTAACGCTTCTGCCGAGGCTAATAAATCACCTTTCACACCAAGATGAGGGTGAATAACAATATCTTCAATCTCCTTTATTTTGTCGTGATAACTAATTTTCATGAATGCTTTATTGCGTCTAGGGTTAGGTGCCTCTTCCCTATTCGTGATGTATTCGTGGACATTACACACAACTATTGATATCGCTATACCGAGCATTGTCTTAGGAATGTACCTGTGCAACACTGCAAATATAACCACATATCTTAGTGTACTCGATGTTGGGGTGTATGCGAAGAACCCAATATTTGTAAGTGTAAATATCCTATTTACTGCTACTGGATAGCTTGTTGATAAGGTATTTACTACTACATACGTCAATAATAACAATATGACTAATATCATCAGACGCACAGGGTCAATACTCATGATTCTGGTTAGATGTGATGTTTTTATATCTGTCTTTGCAGTCGATGATGGATATCTTAGGATCGTAGGATATCTGGAGACAGTACAAACTCCTCCTATTATTACCACCAATGAATAAGACAGTCAGTATTTCCGAGCTAATGCACTATGATGTACTCTTCCTCAGGTACTTGTGTGCCAAAAAACTCATTAATGGCTTTTTTATCCTCAAAAAATGGTATCCTTTTGAGGATTTGAACTCGTGTAATACTTGCTGAATGAGGATACGGTATCCTTTTCAATTTTTGCAATTCACCCCATCAACTTGTCGACGCCGATCGACGATGATGCAACTACTCGATGCCGGCGCCAATCACACCATCGGATCGGCCGTCGAGAGTAGTATAAGCGGCGTATCGGCGGCATCTTCATACTACATTATTTAGGTTATTGCAATGGATTAAAACTTGCCATGACTTTCGATCATGGCAAGACCAAAGTATGGTTTGTGCGTAGAAGCTAGTGTGCCATGACTTATAGTCATGGCAAAAAAAATGGTTGGGATATGAATGATATGGCCATAACTTTGCACTGTGTACAAAACCCTACTAGAACAACAAACTGGATGGAGAAGCTCTCTACTATCGTGCTGAAGTAGCGTAGTTCGGCATTAGTTCTATCAAATATGGTACTTTGTGTTTATTCTATCCGTGATTATAGAGTGTAATCAACTTTATGTAAAAGAAAAAAGAAAAGAACTAAAAGTATGGTGGAGGGACTTACAATCATGCTGGGAGTGTTCATCAACTTGTTATACACCCATAGGATGCCAAACAACCACTATTGCAGCACCTACATGATGGCATACCCCCACTTGATGGCCAAACGTTGGCTGAGAGT
>Ga0214479_100609_pt1 | contig 19700 bp, 15 predicted proteins | sample M1_20Mar14CPVII9_5_FD_165054 | JGI IMG/M metagenome (GOLD analysis project Ga0214479, IMG submission 165054) | Marine eukaryotic communities from Monterey Bay, California, United States - M1_20Mar14CPVII9sort6BwellE14 | ecosystem: Environmental > Aquatic > Marine > Unclassified | place: USA...
ATCATCAGATTAACCACAACACAAGTTTCGAAACATGTACCTACTGATTAGATTACTCTTTTTATTTAGATCTCTTATACATTGAGTAGATATAGCTTGACTAATCATATTGCTCTATAGAATGAAAAATCAATTGATGCTATTCTTGGCTTGGTACTTTGCTGTCATACCTCTAGTGATCCCAGCCAACCCCTCAGGATACCGTACCTCAAAATGAAAAAGGATACCACCACAATAAATTATGGTAGGTATGTGTATTGTATCATCTTGCGTACTAAACATCACGGATAGACAATAGGGTCGTCGTTCTGAGCATTTATACAGTAAAATCATGATACTTGTATTGTGGAGGACGACTGTGATAGTAGCTGTGATGGTTTCCTGTCAGGTACACTCTTTCATGCCACCAACAAAAGTATGCACAACTAATCAAAGAATGACATCATCATTGATGGCTAAGAAGAGGAAAATGACAATGAAAGAGAAGAGAAAACAACGAGCCAAGCGTCGTCCTAGTATTGAGGTTGATAGGGGATTACTAAATGACTTACCGCCAGTAGATCAATGGGAGAAGACACAACAAACAAGTGGGGAAGTCCAGAAAAAAGTTAAAGTTATTGAAGATGAAACTACCTCAGATGATGATGATGTTGATTTAGAGGCACAACAAACAAAAGCAAAAGCATCATCACTTGTAGAATCTCAACGAAAAAGTGTAGATACCCTTACATATATCAGAAAAAGAGTGGAGGAGAATCCATCACTTTCATACAATGAAGCAGCTAGGTCTATATTAGATAAGGGAAACTTCGTATACGACAATTTCCTTTCCTCTGATGATGAATTTGGTGATAATTTACTATCTGAAATGCTACAAGAATGCTCCGATATGTTGGCAAATGATAAACTTGAGCGGGACATTACAAGATTAGGTGACGGCGAGTACCTTACAAAGCTTACCGGCGGGGAGTCGTATGCTGATTGTCCTCGTTTAACGGAGTATGTAGTATCTCTAACTCGCCATTTTCCACCACTATTCAACAAAGAACTTGATATGTTAGAGATGACGACTGATATGACAAAGCTTGATGCAACTGCTAGCATGGGAACGTTGAGAGTATATAATCGCAAAACAAGACAAGGAGAATCTATGCTAGCAAATCCAGATGAAGACAGCGAGAAACCTTTTGGTGTCATATGTGGTGATAGTGATGATATTGATAATGATACAAGGCGTCTTACTGCAATGCTTTTCCTATCTTCTAAAGACTGGGATACATCTTGTGGAGGTGGAGTTACTGTTGAAAGTACTGGCGAGAGAGTGGATGCTGTTCGAGATCGAATTGTTTTACTTCGAAGTGATTCTTGTTCATACCGTCAAGAGCCATGGTTTGGGAATGACGAGGGAGGATTAGATTTAGCAAGCTGTGCAATTGTACACTTTGTGAAGGAGAATAACTAACAAGTGTCGACTCATCATATAGACAAAAAGTGAAACTTAGGTTACGTGTTGGTTTCTTACCACTACTGCTCTTAAAGTATCAATAGCAAAGTTAACTAGGCAATGTTTAACTATTACTAGGCAATATCTATTGTATTATATCGCCCTTATAATACAATACTACTAGGTATATTCTATCACAAGCGTACCATAGAGTCACGCTGTGAATTAGTACCATTCTTAGAGTGTTGAAATATCGAACCACTTAGGATACCACTACGAGAAAGCAGAATCCCATGAGAAAAATAAACTTGATGCCACCCAACCAAATTTCACATCATGTGCTGCCTGTCGGCAGGGCGTGCTATCACATTATAGGTAGCACATCATCAAAAAAAGAAACAGGATGGCGTCGTCACAGATTATGAATGGCAAACAACGAGATAGACTTGCATCGTATGCAATGAATAATAGTTATAGATCAAATTATACTGCTGCTAATAATGCTACTGGCAATGCCGCTGCCGGACCGTCAATCCAGGCTAATAAACAACAAAGAAGAAAGAAATCGTATCGAGCACGAGGGTGTAGAGGAGGTGCATCACGAAAGAATAGTGGTAGGAAGAAGAACTTGGATTCTATAGATGAGGAAAACGATATGCGTGTATTGAATAATAATGAAACAAAACACTTAGCCAACAACAATATGTCGAAGCGTCGGAGTAATAAGACGAGGACATTATCGATTCTACCAAAAGAAGAGATCAAGTATCTCCCACCACTTCGTTCCGATGCTGCCGGCGATGGTGATAAGCCTATTCTACCCAGCAATGACATCAGGGAGAATCCTGCCATCGTTGTAACGCATAGAACAAGAAAAAGTAATGTTCAATCTGTGATTGCTAGACCTTCTGCTCATGGAAAATTCAATGCAGTTGGTCATATGGGAGGGTTCAGCTTCTTTAGCATCTCACCTCGTTCGTTTTTGACTGGTAAGAAGACGAGCAAATCATTTACAAGCTAGAATGATATAATATGGAACAATTTTGGGGGATACTGTAGTATGATATAAGACAAACATCTACTCACTTTGACAGCTACAGTGAAGTGGGAGCAGTTTGTTATATATTATATTACTTATAGAAAAGAAGAGGATAGAGCTCCGGTATAAACCACTCTTTCCTACATAAAGATATTATATAATAATGTACATTAAAGCTAGAACTATCCAAATAGACTTTGTATCTCAGACTCTCGGGTCCTTCATTGTTCAAATTATAATTGTACAATGTTACAGTCATAGATATTATACAGATATTTCAGCATCAAAACAACTGCATTTGTTTGTCATGGCCTCGCCGACCTTGTGTTCGATACTATGATACCGCATCTTTCTCATTGAAGGATACCGCTATCGTATCTTTTTTTACACACTGCAAACATCAGTTCGATATTGAAGATCAGAACACAAAGACAATATATCATTATACCTATCCGACTGCTTGGTGGTTGCGCGGATATTGTTTATCACACCGCAAGAGGCAAACAAATCAGTCTTTGCTAGGTACATATTACATCGTAGCAACAAACTTGCAACTTGAATTCCCTGTCCCTACCTACTATTTATCTTCATCCATAGGTACCTATAATCATGGGTGCCAAAATGGAAAGAAGAGGGGCAATGTTGTCTGAATTGGACTATACGAAGGCACAGCTAGCATTCTTTTATATCATAGTTCTCCTGGAAAGTCCGCGTTTGTATTGTTTTCGTCATTATTTGATTGCCTTTATGCAAACCACAGCACTAACAGATTATGTAACACGCATTGCAGTCACTTGACGTATTAAACCCAGTAAAGATATTCACCCATGTATTCCCTGCAGTTGCTCCGTGGCATATTGCATCACTTTCCATTGGGTGTATGATCTACATATTTATTGTTAACATGCGACCATTGATATACTTTACAACTAAAGTATTCTTCCATTCAATATTGTCAATCTTCTTTAGTGATGTACAAGTGGTTGGGAGAGAGAATATTCCCAAGTATGGGCCGATTATATTTACATCGAATCATGCTAATCAATTCATGGACGGGTTAACGATCATGTGTACATGTGAACGAACTATAAGTTATCTTGTTGCTGAAAAGAGTTGGAATAGAAACATTATTGGTCATTTGGCATGGAGTATGGGCGCTGTACCTGTGAAACGAGCACAGGATAGTGCAGTTAGAGGTAGTGGAAGTATTACTATTGATATAGTTGAAATTGGATCATCGCAAAGAAGTCTTGAAGAAGTAAATGTTGTTGGTAAGGGTACAAAGTTTACAACTGAAATTAAAGTGGGTGATAAAATTAGATTTCCCAAGCAAGCACAGGGTATTAAAGTTGCAAGTATAAATAGTGATGAATCCATGACATTCAAGGTGGAAGATGGAGTTAAGGATGTTATTGGAACGCAACCATTTCCAGAGCATATTTCATTTGATATATTGCCGCGCATAGATCAAAAGGATGTATATCAAAATGTATTAGAGAAGCTCGCAAGTGGAGGCACTATCGGTATCTTTCCCGAAGGTGGTAGTCATGATCGTACTGATCTACTTCCTCTAAAGGTTGGTGTAGCCCTTATTGCATATTCGGAACTTGAGAAGGATGGTATTAATGTACCAATTGTTCCCGTTGGATTGAACTATCATCGAGCACATAGATTTAGAGGCAAAGCCACAGTTGAGTTTGGAACACCCACATATATTGATCCTACTACTCTTGCTGACTTCAAACGAGGTGGAGCTGATAAGCGCAGGGTTTGCAATGAATTGCTAGGAAGGATTGAGGATTCAATGAGATCTGTTATTGTATCAATATCTGATTATGAAAAAATGCAAATAATCCATGCAGCAAGAAGGTTGTGGAGATCAGACCATATTAATGAAACAGCAGCACAACGGCAAGATATGGGTAGACGTTTTGCAGAAGGGTATAAAAGATTGCTACTCCAAGTAAAAGGTGATCTTCCAGAAGAGTGGATAGACCTACAAAATCGTATCCTATCATATCAGAAGGAGTTGAATTCATTAGGGATTCGAGATTATCAAGTCGTTGGTCTTGATCATGAAGAGGTGAGTGTACTTAAGTTTAGTGATGTTGTTGTTGAATCTAGGATGGCTAGATACTAATCTTTGACTTCTTTCAAAACAGGTTGAACTTGGTGCAGAGACAAAAGGGCACAGTAAGGGAGAGACCGTCCTTCACCGCATGAATGTTGTTGGGCATATTATTCATCTTATCTTCATCATAGTGTTGGCAGCCTTGCCTGCTCTACTTTTGAACCTCCCAGTAGGACTTGCATCTCGTGTATTTGCGAATCGTCGCCGAAAGACTGCATTAGCTGCATCAAAGGTTAAGATCAAGGGATATGATGTGATGCTTTCTGAACGAGTGTTGTGTTGTATTGTTCTTGTCCCATTGCTGTGGCTGGTATATGGTCTTGCACTTTATTTATTTACCTCTTTGGATGGCCCATCACTTGCTGTCTGTTTTACTTGCTTCCCTCTATTCTCATATTGGAGTGTAATGGCCACTAGTTCAGGCATGTCTGACGTTAAGGATCTCAAACCTTATATTATGAGACTTATTCCATCCGCTAGAAGGAGATTGGCCGCACTTCCTGCAAGGCGAAAGGCACTGAGGAAAGACTTGAGAGCAGTGATTCGACAAATAGGTCCAAGCCTTGGGGATATATACCATGAGAAGGAGGTCAACTGGCAGATGGTAACAACTCAAACTAAAAGAATGACTGGTGACTTGGAGAAAGAACTTTCAAATACGGTCACTGATGATTCCAAAAAGGAGAAATAGATATATGTGTGGTATAGGAATATAGAAATACATGTAAAAATAAAGATGTGTGTGTCAGTAAAATGAAATTATCTTATGCCAGTTGTATTGAAGCGTGTTATTTGTCAACACTCCTCCATCCTCAATCAGTTGTTTCTGAATCCACATCTACTAAACATATATACACCCAATCAATCAAAGTAAGTCATTAATGACTAACTTTGACCTGTTATCTCTTGGGGGTCTTTATCACCATTGATTCAGATACCACACCGTTCAGACTCTTCAACTAATTTTCAACCATCTTCTGTGTCTAATCAACCTTCTGCATCCTCCCAGAATGGGCGAAGAACAACTATTAAAATACTGACATTATCTCTACTTCTTCGAACCCTGATGGCTTGGTCACTCAGAATTCTTGCAACCTCGGCTGGTTCGCCTCGGTGTGCAATAAGCTCCTGTCGGGCAAAAGTTATAGCATCCTGTGATTTGAACACGTCGAAGAGTCCATCACATGCTAATAGTAAGAATTCGTCGTCATGGGATAGTACCTGAGAAAAGGGGGTTGAAATAGAAATGATGTGAGTGTGTGTTCATCAAAAGAGGCTCATTACAAACCAAACATATTGTCCACTCACAATCGACGCAATTTCTGGCTCGGCGCTAACAAGGGGTGCAGTAAGATCCTTAGTGGCATCATCTGACACTCCCCCAGCTCCTCCAAGTTCATCCGCATCTTCCTCTAACATGGCCTTAATACCCATCTTGAAAGATTTATCCCCAAATGCACGAGTAATTGCAAGCTCTCCCATTACTCGTTTGTGCAATATAAATCCTCCCGCGGCACGGACACGGGCAGCCTCGTCTGGTCGGCTGGGTTTGTGATCACTCGTCAATTCAAGACATGCACCATTCTTTCGTGCCAATACCACACGACTATCACCGACATTTGCTGCAAATAATCTTCTACCAAAAAGAACAACAGTGGCTCCAGTTGATCCACTCTGTGGGGCGGTTTTTGGTGAGATGAATTCCTTATCAGCACGGAGATAGGCCGTCTTGAGTACACGTCTCATAATTTCAGAGGTGGCATCCTCGGCAGTATCCGAATGAAGTCCCCGTGGTCCCCTTCCATTTTGAATCGACTGCTGCAAGGCCTCCCTATCCGTCAACATTTGATTTCGAATGTGTCGGGGAAGGGCGTCTACCAAGAAATTTGAACATTCATCTCCACCATGTCCATCGAATACGGCTGCAAAAGTGGTGAATGCCAGCTCAGTTAATGTTTCCTTGGGACTTCCATCGTAATAATAATCGGGAGGAGGGTACATTAGATTTTGAATGACAATTGTCCTATCCTCCATGGTGGGACGTGCACCGATGGCTTCTGATATTCCACAATCGAATCTGTTGACGGAGAAACCCGTTCTGCCTACGATGAATTCATCCCCAATGGTGAGGGCACCAGTGCCCATGACAGCGTAGGGTCCAGTCAGTCTCATATAAGACCCATTCTATAAGATTGAAGGAGAGGCGGTATATATAATAACATATTCAGTATAAAGGAGTCTAAACACCGTCCTTCAAATAAAATAAAATATCATCAAAAAGGTATAACTCACCGTACTCTCCAAATCAGCCAACACAAATACCCCACTCTTCCTCCCCTGCGGTCTAACATATAAAATACACCCATGTTTTCTACTTAATTCCCTATCCATAATACATAAATCTGCCTCATGTGCCCTACCAAAAACAAATGGACATCTTCTTGCGGGAATTTCAATTGATTTATTCCTCAATGGCCCTTTCGAACAGTGTACAGTCAGCTTTTGTTCTTTCTCATTAACTTCCTCAACATTAAATACTGAATTTCCCGCAGCGAATGAAGCACCATCTCCCAATGCCCACCTTTCAGCGTCTAATGTTAACAACCTTGCCTCCTTTATTGGTCCACTACCATCCGGTGCCTGCTTCGAATAAACCTTAGCCTTACCAACCCTAACAGCTGCATCTCCCCTTTCTCCCCTAATATGCCATCCACAAGTCATCCCCGCCCGTAAGGCATATAATGCCGCCTGTTCCCCATCCGTATCACGTAAACAACTTATAATACCAGCGGCTGGTCCTGACATACTATCATCCATCCTTCGGCATATATCATCCGGGCGTTGTGAATTTGGCACTCCGTTACCAATGGTAGTATCCCGTCCATATAATGTCCAATATGCCGTGGCTGGTTCTGGCTTACCCTCATCTTCATCCTCACTGGTAGTGAACTTTAAACAAACGCGGTATAATCCACGAGTGTATACCTCACGTGATGAGGAGAATTGTCGTCCGCCCCGAGACCAGGTTATATCTATACTATCTTTACCGTTGGAACCACCACGGGAAACTGCATTGCTTGGATCATCGCCATATAATACGTCACCTGCCTCCATTGTAAATTACACTAATTTAATGTTATTGTTGTTGGTAATTATTTATTTTGCAATGGGATGGCATATAATAGTTATTACCAACAGAAATTTAATTGCAATTCTATATTACTATTTGATAAAATACCGCTTTATAATAATACGTATACCCCTATCTTTATAAAAGAAGTAAGGGAAGGTTTAGGTGGACCAATCGAAATTGCATTGGGGAAATTGACATAAAAACTTACTCTGTGATAATTAACCCTTATAAAATTGATACCACTGCTAAACACCAATAATTCCCTCGCAATATAAGGCCTAGTTATTAATTATTCCATGCTTGAGAGATCTATATTGACTGTATAATTTCGTAGTGTAATGTTGCCGTTTTTAGTGTGTACTTTGTGTACTAGACTATAAAAGGGCAAAGGGCTACTCGTTGGAAAATTAGCCACTAAGAATCTACCTTCGCACGGATAGGCGATATAAGAAGGCGATAGCTTTAATATATTACTTTACAATGTTTGTGTTTATCGTCTACATAAATACTTCTCTCTTTCTTAGCGGTAACTATAACCTTGTTGTGGAGGCATGGATGGCTGCCTTACACCCCCTTGGATCATGGACGGCTGTCTTACACCACCTTGTATCATAGACTGCTGCCTTACACCTCCTTGAATGATGGATGGTTGCCTCGCTCCTCCTTGAATGATAGATGGCTGTCTTACACCACCCTGTATGATAGACGGTTGTCTCATACCACTAGCAATTGATGGTTGTCGTCCACTTGTGACACTAGCGTTTGGGTTATATCTACTCTCTCCTCCACTTGTCATTGACATTTGTCGTCCACTGTTGACACTTGCATTCGGATTGAATCCTTGGGGTGGATAACCACCAGACCCACCTGAGCCACCAGAATTATTAGATCCTTTTGGATTGAAGCCTTGTTGATTAGGACCGCCACCTGCATATCCTGAGTTGGCAGATCCGCGAGGGTTGAAAGTCTGTGGACCTCCCAAGTTCGCTGATCCGCGAGGATTGTAGTCCGAAGAACTATTGGATAACCGTGGATTGAATAACTCGGATGAGTTGCCTGATCCGCGGAGCTTTTTATCATCATCATAGTACGAGCTATCATGTTCCGAGTCGTTGAAAGTATCACCGCGGATCATAGCTCGATTCTTGAGTAGACCTTGATCTTCAACATCCACTTGTTGTGTCCTACGGTGAGCACTTGTATCTTCAGATGAGAACATGGCTCGTCGGCGGTGTGGTCGCAAGAAGAAGATGATTGAGAGCAAGCCTATGAGTCCTCCGATACCCATCGCTGTATATTGGAGTATGGAATCCATGCCATCATCGTCTTCTAGTACCGGTGGAGGAAGAGCCTTGGTCTCTTCCTTGATTTCTCGTGCACCGACAACATCGGTGTTTTCGAAGTAGCTCGATGCAGCAACGAGTTCTTCTCCTTCTTGAAGTTCTGGGGGCTTATTGAGCTCTTTCTGTAATAATTCACGATCTCGATTGATGGAGGTTTCAACGAGTTCGCCGAAATCTAGCTCAGGAGGAGGGCGATATGTTGCCTTCACTGATACTTGGATATTGTTTGCCTTCTCTTGGAGTTGACGATTAAGAGGTATGTCTCGCACCTCTTGCTCGGGCGTGATCATGGCGGATTCATCCAATGTATTACTGGAAACTGCATCTGCAGTAGTAATCTCTTGCCCATTCACGGTAACAGATAGGATGTGTAAACTGTCATTCTCGGAGTCTTCGACAACTTGATTGGCTAAGAAATCCTTGGCGACACTGGCAAAGTACTCTTGTTCGGACTCTCCCATCAATCTATCGGGAACCCCACTCAAGACAATCTCGGAGTTGGTCTCGACAGCACGGTCACCAACATATGACATGGTGTAGCCGTCTACATTGATACGAGTGGGAAGTTCCTCTGATTTACGCAGGAAGGCATACAATACATCATCACTTGTAGCAGTGCTGAGATGAGTAGCCGTGACATCGACAGAAATTGGAGTACAGGTCATTCCTGCAACTGGAACGCAAACGTCTGTATTGTAAAGGGATATGAGTGAGAGAAGACAGAACGTGAGTTATACTATACCAACGAGATGTAAGTGTTAAACTCATACAATAAATACTCACATCCAATACTTGAAGGTGATGTCACCTTGGCGACTATATTCTCAATCACCAACTTGTCATCATTCTTGTGACCATGAAGTAATTCATCCCGTATCTCCTCATCGCCATCCAAGAACTTGTCAAGCACGGATCGTACTCCAAAGGACATGTCGTATGTAATTTCTCCATTCAACAATTCCGGATCATGCTCAACATAAAAGGTATAACTAACACTTGTAGTTAAAGTTGGAGTCGGCGTCGGAGGATCCGTGTATTCAAAACTACTTGGTGCCTGGGAGGGACATACATCAACATAATCATATCGCAGTTGTCCGTTGAACACTCGAGGAGCATAGAAGGTATATTCAGTACCGCCTGCTTCGGGATCTGATCCTCCAAATGGTGGATAATCAGCAGCGCCGGCCCCTTCCATGATACGGAGTTCGTTATTGGAAGCAAATGTCTTACCAATAGACGAACCCAATGTATATCGTAAGTCAGCTAAGCTGATACATACGTAGAAGGCCCAAGTTTCACCAATCTTCATCTCTAATGGCTCGAATACACTTGAGGGTATAATGGCTGAACCACGCTTGGTCTCGACGGGTATGTACGGTCCATCAATTTCACGATCGTGGAAACCATCCGGTCGGTAGATAGTCGTATCGACTAAGAGATGTGACCAGGAGTCGGCATTATTCTGATGACCAAACCACGAGCCTTGACGGGCATAGACTAAAACATGGGCTGGTGTGCCACTGTTCCAGTCAATCTAAGGTGTGTTTGTATTAAGTGTTGAAGAATGAGAAAGGAAGGAGATAACGAGGGTGAGCAACTCGAAGACGAATCAGAATACGACATGATAACAACAAAGACTTACATTCAAATCAATACCAGTAACAGTAACATCCGTCTTTGCCATAACATCAAACAACGAACCATAGCTACCCGTACCATCTTGATATGTAGTTTCCAACGATCCCTCCTCGGGACACATACCATCCTCCTTCGCCTTACCTTCATATGTATGTGTATGTTCAGCCGTTGGTGCTGGACTCGTACTTGGCGCTGGACTATCCAAACTCCATGTCGGTGCAACACTAGGCATTGTCGATTCACATAATCCCTCATGAACATGATATAAGAACCCACCCGAGAATTCACGTGGCTCGAAGTAAACATCGGTACCATCCTCACGTAGTGGCCATTCACCCCATGATCTTCCAACACCGACATTTAATATACCATTGGTGGCGTATACATCACCTTCGGCAAGTGTTGTGTTACGATAACGCAAATCTGGTGCATGCTTTACAGTAACATAAAACCCAACAATCTCACCAGGACGTAAGGTAATTACCTTCTTCCAACTATCCAATGGTAATGGCGAACCAACATCTGGACCTTGTCCTGCCACTGTACCCTCGGCTATCAATTCCCAATTGGAACTAATTTCAGTCTGTCTGGTAGCTTGATAACTTGTATATACCTGATTCGGATATTGTGTACCTTTCGCACTATCACCTTCCATATTCTTACGAATGTATATCTCAAACTCGGCAGTTACCAAGTTCCGCATGTATAATTCCATACCGTATATTTCAATGTTCTTGAATGCATCTGTTAGTTCATCTCCACCTTTGGTGTCTTCGGGTTTAATAGCTGACTGTACATCAAACATCAACCCGTAACTACCAATGGTATCGACATATCCTGTATTAAAATTATCATCACATCCTGGTAAGTTTAAATACCCCCCACCTGGTAGTAATGAATATTCCAACTCGTTATAATAGGTATGCAAGTCTTTCATTGTCGTTGGGTCAATGATATCATAATATACATCACTATTAAATATAGTTGGAGATGTAACACTTGTTATGGCTTCCATATCTGTAGGGTCATTAACAATGGATGATCCAGTATAGATATTGATTGATGTATCCGACTTGTAGATACTACTACTTGCTTCATCTTCCTCGGTATCTGATGCAGCATCAGTAGAAAGTAATGAAAAGGATGTACCAACAGGTGTATCCTCTGCTGGCATAACTTGGATATATAATGATAACGTAGTATTGAATGCTATTAGGAAGGGATATTCTTTATCTTCTTCGGATAAATCGGTTGTTGTTGCTGGTAGAGAAGGAGCTGAGTCTTGAGTTTCTTCCTCTTCTTCGTCACCTGGTGTGTCTTGAGTTTCAACTGTTGAGCCTGTATCTTCTGTCTCAACTACCTCTTGATCATCTTGCAATGTTCTAGGAGTTGCAATTTCCACATGCTCACCATTCATAGTGGTAAACAACTTTCTCCTCCCTCCCTCAACAACCTCTTGTTCTTCAGTCACGACTTCTTGTGTCTCTTCCACAACCTCTGCGCTATGGGTAACATTCTCACCCTCCAAAACTAAATCACCCTCATGTACATAATCACTCTCCTCCACTTCCCCTGAATCATAATTAGTACGATAATTACGTATAAAGTAATCACTACCCAATAATGTAACTTGTCCTTTCCCTTTACATAATGTCCGTGTTTCTAATGATAGATTGTAGGATGTTATTTCATCTTGGGTTACTATTGGTTTTGGTAAGGATGATGGATATGATTTTGTATATATTTTAATATAACATGGTGTACCATCTTCATTGTTATTGGAGTTTGACTGTAGTTTACGGTCATTATTGTTTGAGTCATTCTCCTCCTTCAATATACGATCTCGTCGACCGCCTTCAGCGTCATCAGTGGCAGCGCTAACAACACCAACATTTTCAATCTCATTATCAACATTTAACAATGTATCAATGTGTAATCCCAATCCACTTACTATAACATATGAAGAGGAGTCATTATCATTTATATTTTCAATAGATAATTCAATTGATGAAGAGGAAACATCACCAGTGTATGCTGTGCCTGATGATAATACGGTATGTGAAATTGAATGTCTTGATGATAATTCAGTCAAACCTAGTGCTGTGTCTAGTTGTCGTGGTAGTATATTAGAGATGTCAATGTTATTAGTATTACGACTAAGCTCTATTTTACGTGTCTCTTTTTCATTTTGTATTATTCCGTTGTTGTTTGTTTTGGGTAGTATTGCTAGTGCATGAACTAATGATAAAGAAGAAGATAATGCTATATAATATATTGCTGTTAGTATACAGCTACTACTACGAGAGGCCATCATGATTGCTATACTATTTCATTGCAAAAGTATTGTATTGATTGATTTTAGCTAACTAAAAAGGGGCTGAGCAAATCGTAAAATGACTCTAAAACGACAATCACTGTGACAAAGTCATATCGGAGATAACTAAAATTTATTACACGCGGAATGAGGGAAAGGGGAAAGGGGAAAGGGGGGAAGGAAACACCCGCCCACGCCAGCCAATTGAACCAACATTATATTGTACAAATACCTTGTAGCCACTCGGTTATATCATATTAATACTCTAAACATTATCGTTATTAACCAGTCTGTTGCTGTCTTTCAATTTATGGTACTTTGGGGCTTTTGATACCATCGTAAAAACACTATCATAATTGCAAAAATTTTTGAGTACACCATTACACCATATCTAATACCATTGCTAATTGCTACAATAATATATTTACTAATATGTCTGATCAACAACATCATCATCAGCAACAACCACAAAAGGTGGCTGCAACACCAGCAAATTTTCCAAGTGGACCAACTGCATCGAAGAAACATATCAAATTAGCATTTCGTAACTCTACAGATGCTCAAACAACCATTACTAACTTTCAACAATCTAATAGTTTACATAGTATGTTTGCAAAAGCATTTCATACTACATTAGAAGATGAAATGGATCCATCAGCGCCATTAGATTTTCTATCACATTTAGGTATATCACGATATGAGGTACATTCGCGCGTGGCCTCGGCATTACGCACATCACTTGAAGATGAGATACAACGTATGCCCATTGCACCATTGAAAAATAATAATACTTCTTCTGCTGGCGAGGCCGGGCATACTGCATTATTAAACTTATTAAAATCAGCATGGAAGTTTCGTGATGTGCCTGAGTTACGTCCAGTATTGGTAACTGTATTAAAACGTATGGGTGATTATACACCTGTGCCAATGTTACGATTATTGGCAACGAAACAACAACATATTGATAATACGACAATAATTACAAGAAAATCATTAAAGAATGCCGAATTGGTAAGTCAATTAGGTCCACATTTACAACGATTGATATGGGAAGCAGATTGGGATGCAAAAGTTGAATCGGTATCCAATAATAGTAGTAATGAAGGCGAAGATGATGAATTAACTTTAGCAGGATCGACTATATTGGCTGATTTGTTACGGTCATCAGTTAATAGTTATACATTAGACACTGCATTAGTCAAGGCTGCAGATTTAGCATTTGTTGGAACTGTATCAGAACGACGATATGCAACAAAGCAGAGGCGAATGGTTGGGGCTAATAAAGATGAAGGACGAACAAATGTAGAAACAATGAGTACTTTGGCTTCTATTGGGGGTATTTCTTCCAAAGACAAATCACCAATTACCACCGAAGAAACTTCTACATCCTCGTCGGCAAAAGCAGTGTCGTCAATCAAGGAGACAATTGGTAGTCGACCTAAACTACTAGGAGCTACTCTTGACATGCTTATTGCCGAGCATGCAAAACAAGGTGGACAATCAATTGTAGAGGGAGAAAGAAATCTATCTTGTACCCTCGTGGCTGATATCCTACTGGCATATGGTAAACTTCCTCGTTCATATGAAGTATTAATTATCATGACTCGTCTACTCGACAATACTGTCCAATCAGGTATTATTACAGATAATGCCATTGCTCAAATACAAGGATGCTTAAAATCAATCTTTCGTCCATCCAAGTTGGAAGAACAAGCAACAATGGCATCATTAGAATCACCCACCAAGACAAAGATCAAGCTAAGTCTCAAATCACCAAACAAGGCGGCATCATCAATGTTTCCCGACTTGCCAAAAGATGATTCAGAATACGAATACAAGCTTTTACAACGAATAATAAAGCGAGCAATTGGATTTCTTAAAGAAAACGATCCACAGGTGTGTATAATTGTTAGTCAAAAGGTACTAGATACTATTATGTTGGCTTTTCCCTCACAACACTGCTATGTGCTGCTTTCAGACTTTATTTCTAAATCCTGTAACAGATGACATTGCTCCTGGATATTCTTCTATTATTGAGACACCCATGTGTATTCATAAGATGGAGGGGAAGACTTATAAGAGTCTTGACGAGTTCAAGCGAGATGTAAGTGGAGATATTTACACATCATACATTATTACATTATTGTGTCTCTCCTAACATACAGCATCTTTCCGCATAGACATTGCTCTTATTTTCCAATTGTTGCAAGTACAATGTGGGAGATGCAGGGTCATGGTTTAGAAATGAGGCAAATAGACAAAAACAGTTGTGGAGAGAAGAAGTATTACCAGAGACGAAGGAAAAGCTAAAAACAGATCTTGCCAAAAGAAGGAATGCACTAAAGAAGAAGCCCAAGCCTCCACCTCCATTGGCCTTTGCTCCAGGCAAAGCTGACAAATCAAAGTCACAGGCAGTTGGAAGTGGTAAGGCTGTAAAAAAGGATGACTCGGCAATTATCAACTTGACGGCACAAGATGTAGACCCACTACCACACTGGAAATGCAAACGTCGTAAGATTGAGGTAGATGTTCCAAGTACACAGTGCTTAGCATCCATGTTGCTAGCAGATCCATTTGTGGTCAGAATACTTGTGGATAAAGCTCAAAAGATACTAAGATCAGATGTGTTGAAATCGAAAAGTATACCGTCGGGTCATACACTTCTGCCTTCAATCTTTCAGTTGCTGAACATTGCTCGTATATCAAAACAATTATGTGCATTGAAGGGGAAACAATGTTACATACCAGACTCGGGACTGCGAAAAATACTGATTGATGGAGAAGACTTCACTCCATCCTATGAGTCTACTCGCAATTGCCTCCCACTTGTGACAAAGCTGCTACTAGATGTGGATCTTGATAGTCGTATGGTTGTTGGTGGGGATTTGTATGATGCGACTCTTCAAAATGTGCTTACAACACCAGAAGTACAGAGTGCCGATTGGGAAGGAACATATTCATTGTATGATATCCGTGCAGTTGTCGAGGGAGCATTTGTCCACTTGTTACAACTTGGAAAAACTACACTAGTGAGGTAGCACTGCAAAGTCAATTCCCACGCTTTGTAGCTGCGCTTGATAAGCTGTCTGGTGGCAACATGTTGAATGAAAAACCATTCTTCAAATCTCTGACACATGCACTATTAAGACACAAGTCAAAACTGTCTCATGGTACCAGAGATTTAGTGACTGGATGTATGTTGAAGTGGTTAAGAGCTGAAGGGAATGACGTCTCTCCTAAAACTGCAGTGTGCTCACCACTTCTTGAATGCTTCATGAATTTGCTAAATGAGGTAAGTATGTTTTACTGTTATGTATCACGATCTGCTTTCTTTTACATCTAAACACATCCAATATGTTTCTCTTCAACAGTGGTCAGAGTTTGGCAATGTAGTTTTACCTAGAGATTCATTTCTATCCCTGGGCGAAGAAGCTATCGCAGCTTGTAGCAAAGTGGAGGTGGGTCAGAAGTACCAAACCTTTCTAGAGATGTGGTCTAGTGATGATGTTTGTTTTGCGGCTGTGAAAGAGCAGTACACGCGCATGCTATCAAGTACTCCTGATGCACGAGCTTCACAATGGAAAGAGAAGATTGGAATTGATGCAGCGCATAGCCAATCTATAGATGAAGTAGATAAGATGCAAATCGATTCTTAATCATTAATACCATTTTCTTTCCACCACTGGACTAGCTCTGTTCTATTGGCAACACCTGCCTTTTTGATCAAAATCTTTAGCAGCTTTGTGATATTCTTCTTTGTTGATTTGGTGGCTGATGCTATTTCATCAGTTGTATATCCTCTAGCCAAGTAATCAATCACTTGCTCTTCTTCAGTCAATAAAGATGAAGATGTTTCTTCTTGTGTTGGTTTAGATGTATCAACATTGACTTCTTTAGGTTTTGCTTTGTAGACTTTACTTACATTCACGTCATCCAAGGTCTTTGAATAATCTTTCCACCAATTTGTGAGATCTCTCCTATTAGTAACATTAGCTTTCTTAAACATTGACGACATACTCTTCTCAATCTTTGATATTGAGCAAACCATATTTCTTGCAATCTCTTTATTACTCAAGCCATGGCAGACATAGTGTATTACTGTTGTCTCTTCAGGAGTTAATATAGACAATGTATTGTATTGAGAAGGTATTGTGTTTGTCGACGACTGGGTAAGATCATCGTTTGATACTGTTTTGGTAGCTGTTATTATGTCTTCTTTTATCTTGACAATTTCTTTATATATAGAGTCAGCAGATAGGTTGGATGGTTGTAAAGTGGAAGCATCTTCATTCAAGAGAGCCTTTATCTCTCTTAACTCTCTTCTTATGTCTTTAATCATTGTATTGTCACTTTCTTCAATAGAATCTCTGTTTTTCCTTATCTTTAGACCATTGATAACGACAAGCAATTCTTCGATATCGAATGGCTTGGGCAAATATGCATCTGCACCAGCGTTGTAGCCAGCGATTCTATCATCCACTCTTCCTTTAGCAGTTAAAAGAACGACAGGTATAGATTCTAACTGACTGTCAGATCGGATCATTCTCAACAGATCAATTCCATCCATTTCTCCATTCAGTTGAATATCCAATACTATACAATCTGGGAGTGTTGAGTTGGAATTGGTATTGGTATGTGTAATGAAGTCGGGAAGCCGTCGAGAAGGAGGTACCATACCTTTACATATCAATAATGCAGATTGTGCATCAGATACGCCAGTAACATAGTACCCCCCTTCTTCTGATATGTACTTTCCAATTGCATTTCGTAAGCTGTTCTCATCTTCGACTATTAGTATCCAGCTTTCATCAGTCTTTGCAAGTGACATAAATGTCTGAAAACAACTTTGTCTAGACTGTTTCCAATACTGTCTTTGATTTGTAAATGATAGCACCATACAGTTGTATAATATGATACATAATAACATCTTTATGAAACTACTGAACATCGTACAATTGAAGGTGCATGAAAAGTTATGCTATTTTGAGGTATGTGTAATATGTGAGATGTTGCAGACAGATTATATAAATGGAGTGGATGTATGGTATATGAGATGCTTATATTTGCTCTCGTTTCTCTTTGCTCATTGCCATTGCACGCACTGCCGGCCTGTAATTGTATGCGGTATCCTATTAAAAATTGAAAATCGTTGGTTGATGCGGTGCGTGCGTGCAACAGTGGCATAGGCTAGGTTAAAGCGATATGGTAGAAGGCAGGAACTACACGGAAAGTTATTGGTATATATGAGTTGTTTTATATTGGTTAATGGTGCATAGAATATAAACATAATGGTAGAAGGGCCGGGAACAACACGCAATGGTAGAAAGGTTCAAGTTGCAATTGGCAAACGAGTTGTCAGTGCACCAACTAATCATACCGTTTCAACATCAACACCACCACCACCTACACTTCCATCTAATTTTGTTGGTGAATTGGCCAATCACAATCTATTAGAGGCATTTTCAATTGGCAAGGAGTTATTTCTAGTATTTACATCTATTGAGGGTACAGACGTGGCATTACGTCTCCATTTTGGTATGAATGGTTCATTACAAGCACGCAAAGTTAATAGAAGTATTGATTTACATAAAAATACAGGACCTGCCTGGAAACAAAACAAGGTCCCTACTCTTCGACTATACTTTGTTGATAATGATAATACAACATCCAATCATATCATGTTAGAAACTTGGGAAACTACTATACAATTTCCTGTATCAGCTGACAATGCACGGAACAAATATATGGAGAACACTTCAAGAGACGTTTGTTCTCCTTTGTTCAGTGCACAAAATGTTTTCACTTGTATACGACAAGAAGGAAATAATATGATTATATCAGATGCACTTCTCAATCAAGATGTATATCCTGGAGTGGGTAACATTATTAAGATAGAAGCTTTACATCTCAGTAGAGTAGATCCTAGAAGAAAAGTTAGCTCATTAACAGATGGAGAAATTCGCAGGATCATTAGACATACCCGAAAGTACTCTATGGATTGGCTAAAAAGTGGTAGAGCTGGTAATAAAAACGTATACAACCAAACTATATGTGGAACTTGCAAAGGAATGACTGTAAAGATGCAGAAGATTGGAGGATCTACTTCTGCTGCTTCAGCTTCCAATGGACATGCTTTTATGAGTCGGACTACATTTTGGTGTCATGTATGTCAACCTTTTCAACCAACCAATACAACAGCAACGTCCAGAGAAAGTGGGGTACCATTAATGTCATCTATGAATGAAGGAAATAATGCGACAAACACAACATGTAGACCACAAGCACAGTGTCCTCAACATGGGACAAAATCATTAAAACTATGTCGAGTACGCAAGTCAGGTCAGAATACATTGAGAATCTTTGCAACATGTAAGTTTAAGGGATGCCAGTACTTTAACTGGGCCGATAATTACTTTCCGAATTGCAAATGTAACAAGAAAACAATCCTCCGAGTATCAAAGACTTCACAAAGTGGAGGTAAGTGGTTCCTCTGCTGTGCCAATGGTGACAAAACAAAGGGCAGCAACAATGCCAATGGATGTGGACACTTTGAGTGGGCAACCGAAAAACATTTGTCGCATATTCAATCTTTGCTTACACCTTTGTTGTAGACTGATTCCAATAGTACAACACAACAAGTTTTCCATTAATATAAGGA